>JABLTO010064130.1_pt1 | contig 127521 bp, 159 predicted proteins | sample 7160091 | NCBI WGS metagenome assembly JABLTO01 (sample SAMN14651225, study PRJNA627086) | human gut metagenome | isolation source: feces | host: Homo sapiens | reverse complement strand
TTTCCAAAATGGAAACCGATGCCCTGGCAGATGTTTTAAAGCAGATCGATAAAGAAAAACGCAAGCTTCTGATCCAGCTTCTGGATGAACAGGTGAGGAAAGATATCGAAATGATCCGCTCCTTTGATGAGGATGAGATCGGAAGCAGAATGACAACGAACTGCATTGTGATCCGTGAAAACCTGACCGTAAAGCAGGCCATGAGTGAGCTGGTTTCCCAGGCGGCAGATAATGATAATATTTCTACGATCTTTGCAGTGACGGACAGAGGGGAGTTTTATGGAGCCCTGGATCTGAAGGATCTGATTACAGCAAGACAGGACCACCCTATGGAAGAGCTGATCGTAACTTCCTATCCATATGTGTATGGTACTGAGCAGATCGACGACTGTATGGAACGGCTGAAGGATTATTCTGAAGATTCCATTCCTGTACTGGACGATGACAATCGTTTCCTTGGAGTGATCACATCCGCAGGGATCATTGATCTGGTAGACGATGAGATGGGAGAGGATTATGCAAAGCTGGCCGGTCTGACTGCAGAGGAAGATCTGAAAGAACCTCTTTTTGAAAGCATGAAAAAAAGAATGCCCTGGCTGATCGTTCTTCTGGGCCTTGGTATGGTGGTATCTTCTGTTGTGGGAATGTTTGAAAAAGTAGTTACCTGTCTGCCGATCATCATGTGCTTTCAGTCTCTGATCCTGGATATGGCAGGAAATGTTGGAACCCAGTCCCTGGCTGTAACCATCCGTGTACTGATGGATGAGACGCTGACGGGCAGACAGAAAGCAGAGCTTGTGCTGAAGGAAATGCGGATCGGTCTTTGCAACGGTGGTCTGCTCGGTATTCTGTCTTTTGTACTGATCGGATTGTATATTTTCTTATTCAAAGGAAAAACACTCGTATTTGCCTATGCGGTATCCGGCTGTATCGGATTATCCCTGCTGGTGGCCATGCTGGTATCCAGTGCAGTGGGAACCTGCATACCGCTGTTTTTCAAAAAGGTTGGTGTGGACCCGGCAGTAGCCTCAGGTCCTCTGATCACTACGATGAATGACCTTGTAGCCGTGATAACATACTATGGAATGAGCTGGATATTCCTGATCGAGATGTTCCACCTGGCTGGCTGAGAGTAAAATGCAGCTATGCTCATAAAAATAGACAGATATCAGAAATCTGTCGAATAACAGAAAAGTTACCAATACAAAAAAATTCCGGATCGAAAGATTCGGGATTTTTCTTTACATACAAACAGAAAGCTATTATAATGAAAGACACGCTTTGCCCGTTTAAAACGTTGCAGAAATAAATACAAACAACGGGCAGAAAAAGAGAACAAAACGATCACATGGGGTGATTGGGGAAAGGAAACAGTAACATGATAGTAACAATGATCGAAAAGGTCTATACATTTCTGTGGGGAGATCTGATAAAGATCCCGCTTCCGGGAGGAAGTACGCTGGGAATCTCACTTCTGATCCTGCTTCTGATTCCGACCGGTATCTATTTTACCATCAGGACAAAGCTTCTGCCGATCCGTCTTTTTCCGGATATGGTACGAGCCCTGTCAGAAAAGAAAAGTGACAAAAATAATCTTTCAGCATTTCAGACGCTGATCGTATCTACAGCTACCCGTGTGGGAATGGGAAACCTGGTCGGTGTGGTAGCTGCGATCTCGGCAGGAGGTGCAGGAGCGGTATTCTGGATGTGGATCACGGCGCTGATCGGTTCCTCCACTGCTTTTATCGAAGCAACCCTGGCACAGCTCTATAAAGAAAAGGATCCTCTTTATGGTGGCTACAGGGGCGGTCCTGCCTACTATATCCACCGTTACTGGGAAGAAAAACAGGGCAGAAAACGAAAAAAGGTTCTGCTTTCCGTTCTGTTTGCCATTTCCGGCCTGATCTGCTGGTGTGGGATCAGTCAGGTTATCAGCAATTCCGTCACGGCGTCTTTCAAAAATGCTTTTGATATTCCGCCGCTGTATACTACCATCGTGCTGGTAGTGATCGCAGCTGTGATCGTGCTTCGGAAGAATGCAACGGTTAAAGTTCTGGATCTTCTGGTGCCGGTGATGGCAGTGCTTTATTTTGTGATCACGCTGTTTATTATATTTACAAATCTTGGAAGTATGCCGGGAGTATTTAAACGGATTTTTGAAGAAGCTTTCGGATTTCGTCAGGCTGTTGCCGGCGGATTTGGCGTCGTGCTGATGAACGGAGTAAAAAGAGGCCTTTTTTCCAATGAGGCGGGAAGCGGCTCCGCTCCCTGTGCAGCAGCGGCAGCAGAATGTGACAGTCCGGTAAAAGCCGGATTTGTCCAGGCCCTGGGTGTATTTGTGGATACGATCGTGATCTGCAGCTGTACAGCTATGATCATGCTTCTGGCCCCGGAAGATCTGGTACAGGGACTTTCCGGAATGGAACTTCTTCAGACTGCCATGCATTATCATATGGGGCAGTTTGGAGTGATCTTTATTGCTGCAACACTGTTTATGTTCAGCTTTTCCACATTCCTGGGAATCCTGTTTTATGCAAGAGGCAATGTGGCTTATCTTTTTGGTGATAACTGGGGTTCACAGACAGGATATAAGGTGCTGGCACTGGTGATGCTGTTTATCGGTGGGATCGCGGCTTACACATTTGTATGGGATCTGGGAGATGTAGGAATCGGCCTGATGACGATCTTTAATATTTTCATGCTGTATCCTCTTGGGGAAAAAGCACTGAAAGAGCTGAAGATCTATGAAGCGGAAAAGAAGAAAAAATAAAACTGTTTACAGACCTTGAGAGCATATGGTAATATCAGGGTAAAGCGCTAAAAGATTAAAGAGTTCTGACAGCCGGAAGGAGTCAGACTCTGTGAAATATCAACGGTAAGTTGGATCAAGAGGAGGATATGAAAGATGTATATTACATGTCTGGACGTAGAAGGTGTACTGGTACCGGAGATCTGGATCGCATTTGCAGAGGCAAGCGGAATCCCGGAGCTCAAGAGAACAACTCGTGATGAGCCGGATTATGATAAGCTGATGAACTGGAGACTTGGAATTCTGAAAGAGCATGGTCTGGGACTGAAAGAGATCCAGGAGACTATTGCAAAGATCGATCCCCTTCCGGGAGCGAAGGAATTTCTGGATGAGCTGAGATCCTTTTCCCAGGTGATACTGATCAGTGATACCTTTACACAGTTTGCAACTCCGCTGATGGAGAAGCTTGGACGGCCGACACTTTTCTGTAATTCCCTGGAAGTAGCAGAGAACGGAGAGATCACAGGCTTTAAGATGCGCTGTGAGAAATCCAAGCTGACAACTGTGAAGGCACTGCAGTCCATGGGATTTGAGACTATCGCAAGTGGAGATTCCTACAATGATCTTGGAATGATCCAGGCAAGCAAAGCAGGATTCCTTTTCCGCAGTACAGAGCAGATTCGTGCAGATCATCCGGAAATTCCGGCTTACGAAGAGTACGATGAACTTCTTGCAGCGATCAGAGAAGCAATGAAATGAAGAAGGGAAAGTCGGAATGATCAACGAAAGAATTGTGATCGAAGAAAAAACAAAGGACTATAATGAGGCATGGATAGAGACCTATTTCTGGCAGGAGTCGGAAGAACTCTATCCGGGACAGAAGCGTCCGGTCATAGTGATCTGTCCGGGCGGAGCTTATGGCATGACTTCTGACAGAGAGGCAGAAGCCATTGCTGTCCGGTTTATGGGAATGGGCTATCACACAGTGGTACTTCGTTATAGTGTGGCACCTGCCAGATATCCGGTGGCTCTCCGTCAGCTGGCAAAAACAGTAGCTCTTCTCAGAGAGAACAGTGATAAGTGGCATATTGAAAAGAATAAGATCATTGTGTCCGGTTTTTCGGCAGGTGGCCATCTGGCAGCTTCTCTGGGAGTATTCTGGAATACGGAGGAGCTTGCCGGGATCACGGGAATGGAAAACGAGAGGATCCGTCCCAATGGCATGATCCTGAATTATCCGGTGATCACTTCAGGGGAAGCTGGTCATGAAGAAAGCTTTCGAAATCTTCTGGGAGATCGTTATGAGGAACTGAAAGATCGGATGTCTCTGGAATTTCAGGTTACGGAAGATACACCCAGAACTTTTATCTGGCATACCTTTGAGGATCAGACGGTGCTGCTGGATAATACACTTCTCTTTGTTCAGGCACTCTATAAAAAGGGCATTCCAGTGGAGTATCATGTTTTTCCGCAGGGACCCCATGGGATCGGCCTGGCAAATGAGCTGACTGCCAACGAAAACGGCAGAGGGATTGCAAGAGCCTGTGAACCATGGAGTGAGCTTGCAGGAAAATGGCTGAACCGAGAATTCCCATGGTGGAACGGGGCAAAGATCGAAAGATAATACGAGACTGCTGTGTCGGATAAAATATCCTTTTTACCGGGAAACCGGTAGAGAGGGTATTTTTTATGATTGTGATGCATGTGATGACTGCTGTATTTGTCGGCTGTTTTGTCTGGCTCATCTGATGATAAAAGCTTTGCAGGGCTTTGGTGTGGATCTGGATCAACATTCACATTGCAGAAAGAAAGGAATTTTGATAATTATGGATAAAAATCAGATTTTTATTACCAGTGGTACGGAATATAAAAGAATGACAAAGGAGCTTCTGGAAAAAGCGGATCTTCAGTCTCATATCGGGGACAGAAAGAAAAAGATCGGGATCAAGCCGAATCTGGTTTCTCCTTCAGAGGCTTCCTGGGGTGCAACGACTCATCCGGAAGTGGTTGCAGGAATTATCGAGTATCTGAAGGAGCATGGCTTCCGGGATATGGTGATGCTGGAGGGATCCTGGGTAGGAGATAAGACAAGGGAGGCTTTTGAGACCTGTGGCTTTGACAGGCTTGAGGAAGAGTATCAGGTGCCGTTCTGGGATATGCAGAAGGATAAGGGTATTTCTGTGGACTGCGGTGGAATGGAGCTGAATGTCTGTGAGCGGGTAAAGGAGATTGATTTTCTGATCAATGTGCCGGTTTTGAAAGGCCATTGTCAGACAAAGATCACCTGTGCCCTTAAGAATATGAAGGGGTTGATCCCAAATAAGGAAAAGAGACGGTTTCATTCTCTGGGGCTTCATAAACCCATTGCTCATCTGAATATGGGGATACAGCAGGACTTTATTGTTGTGGATAATATCTGCGGGGATCTGGATTTTGAGGATGGCGGAAATCCTGTCGTGATGAACCGGGTGATGGCTGCCTGTGATCCGGTTCTTGTGGATGCATATGTGTGTCAGATGATGCATTACGAGGTAGCTGAGGTTCCTTATGTGAAGCTGGCAGGTGATCTTGGCGTGGGCTGCTCAGATATTTCCAAAGCAGATGTCAGATTTCTGGAGGATGGTGCGGATCAGAGGATGCCGGTATCCAGAAAGGTTGTGGAGCTTGCGGATGCCGTGGAGGAAGTGGAATCCTGCAGTGCCTGCTACGGGTATCTGATCCCGGCATTGGAGATGCTGAAGGAAGAGGGGCTTTTTGAGAAGCTGGATGAAAAGATCTGCATCGGACAGGGGTATCGTGGTAAGACGGGAGTGCTTGGGGTGGGACACTGTACCTGTAAGTTTCAGAATTATGTGGAGGGGTGTCCGCCGTTGGAGGGGGATATATATGAGTTTTTGAAGGGGTATATTGGCGAACGGACGCCTGGGAAGTGACAGTCCTCCGGGCCGGACTCCGTCGGGGGATGTTGCTAAGGTTCCGTGAGCCGGCTAAAACCATTGCGGAAGGGCCCAGAACTCGCCTTCGGCTCAAACAGCCGGGCCCTTCCGCAATAACGCCGTCTCCCGCAACCTAACCATCATCACCCCGCCTCCGTAGCAGCCCGGAGGACTGTCACTTCCCCGGCTGACGTTTCAGATGGAGAGGTGGAAGCGGACGCGTGGTGTCCTGTCCTTACGTTTTGATGAGTTGAGCGTCCGCAGTTGGAGGTGTGGGAAGAATAGCGTCTGGTCAATAAATATTTTGGTGTTGCTCAATGTGTTGGAATGGTGGGAAGGATACGTCTTCTTGTTGAAAGGTGTTATGCCGATGAGATCGGCACAGCCTGGCGTTTTAAACAAACGCAGAATCCATCATCCTGTCAACAACGTAACATAATCAAAACGTACGGTTCATAGCGGGGCCTGAGGGAAGGGGTGCAGGGTAGGGGAAACGGCCTTTCGCAACTACGAGTGCTTCCCCTCCCCTGCGGTTTCACTTACGCTTCCAAAGCGTAAAAACATTTTTCAGAAAAGAATTTTCAGAAAAAAAGAATCCTAAAGACATCTCTTTACAATCTCAATAATTTGCTCCATAGAAAACCGGCTGCTGTCAATACAGAGATCATACTGTGTCATATCCAGCCATTTGCTGTCTGTAAAGTATTCATAGTAAGCTTTTCTCTCTTTATCCATTTTTTTGACCAGCTTCCGTGCGCTGGCTTCTTCTCTGCCGGTACGGCGTATCACATTCTGAACTCTTTCCTCAAAAGGTGCATGGATAAAAAGTTTAAGTGATTTATCCTTCAGGATACTGGTCGCACAGCGGCCGACAATTACGCAGTCCTCTCTCTGCGGAAGGGACAGGATGATCTTTCTCTGGAGATCATAGAGCACATCGTTCATTGGTACAAAAGAGAAATTATCTGTAAACTGCAGCTCACTGTCAACGGGAAATACCCACTGACTGGCTTTTTTCTCGTCTACCTTTGCCAGGGTGTCGAAGGGGATATTGTTTTTCTTGGCAGCCATGTCGATCAGTTCTTTATCATAAAAACCGATGTCCAGGTTTTCAGCCAGAGTCTTGCCGATAAGGCGTCCGTTGCTTCCAAACATACGATTGATGGTGATGATACGTTTTGCCATAATGATACCTCCTTTATTTCGGACCGAAAGCAGGAATATCTGATTTTCGGTAGTTTTTCTTACTTCTTTTATAACATATTTCGGTAAAAAATACCAGAAAATAATATATAATTTTTAAAATAATATTTAATATATACAAAAAATAATGGCAACAGACAGAAAATATAATTAATTATTTGTATTTACATATGAAAAATATCATACCTTTTTCACAGATCACACAAAGACTTTACACGTTTTTCTTTTAAAATATTTTTAAAACAGAGAGAACATACACAGCATATTTGGAGGTTAAGGAAAATGAAGCGACGGCGTAAAAGGCTTATGGTGATCATCCCGGTGGCGGCTGTCTGGGTGGCAGGTGCGGGAACTGTGGGATATTTTAAAGTGGCGCATACGAAGCCGGCGCAGAAAACAGTAGCGAAAACGCAATCGGCGGAGGCGAAAAAAGGGAACCTTTCCAAGACGAGTGTGGGTACCGGTAATCTGGACCTGGCAGAAAATGCGCTTACAGAGCTCCTGATGGAACGCTTTGAGCAGGACGAAGACGCTTTTTCCATTGTGGATCAGTCAGAGATCATGGAAGCCATGTCCGGTGTCACCAACACCATGTCTCTGATGATCAGAACAAATCGCGTTTTTTTATCTGGAAATCCGCACATTGATAAGGTATAATCTATAACAGTTAGAGGAATATCTCTGCCGGGAGGACGGAACTGCCGGCAGGGAACTGCCGAGAAAGGGATGACAGTAAATTTGAACATCGTGGAGAAATGTGTTTCATGCCTGAATATAAAAGAATCTTATGATCTGGCCAGGCGCATGGAACAGGAAAAAACAAATCCGGTTCTGGGATACCGTACAGCAGGCTCCCTGGCAGAGCGAAAAACCGGAGAAATGCTTTTGGAAGAAATGAAAAAAGCCGGTCTCACACAGGTAGATAAAGACAAGATCCGTGTGGATGCATGGGAATTTAAAAAAGCTGTGATGCGCTGCCATGACAGAGAGGGAACCTGCCGGGAGATCCAGCTTGGCGCATATCAGACAGATTTTAAGACCAATGGCTTTCAGAGGTTTGATCTTGTATATCTTGGAAAGGGTACAGCTGACGAATATAAGGATATCGATGTGAAAGGAAAGCTGGTTCTTATCGAGATCAATCAGAGAGAAGAATGGTGGATCAACTACCCGGTGTATCAGGCACACCTGAAGGGTGCAGCAGCTCTGATCGCCGTACAGAGCAGAGGATACGCACAGATCGATGATACGGCTTTGAATGCACAGGATATCGCAGGACCTTCCTGTGCGCCTGCATTTTCCATGTCACGGGCAGATTTTCTTATGATCCGTCAGCTGATGGAGGAGAAAAATGAGAATGGGAATCGTGTTCCGGAGCTTTCCGTGGAATTTGATGCGGACACAGAGGTGATCAAAGACCAGTATACCTACAATATCGTTGGCAAAATCCCGGGAACCGATTCGGATTCCATGATCCTGTTAAGTGCTCACTATGATTCTTATTTTGAGGGATTTCAGGACGATAATGCGGCAGTGGCCATGATCATTGGAATTGCCAGGGCGTTGCTCCGTGGTGGCTATAAACCTCGCCATACTATTGTGGTATGTGCTCTTGCAGCAGAAGAATGGGGGATTTCCGACACAAAATATGACTGGTCCACAGGTGCTTACCGCCAGGTATTTGATGCGAGACCGGAGTGGCAGGGGCACGTGATCGCAGATCTGAATTTTGAGCTTCCGGCTCATGCACACAGTACCAGAGATGCAGTACGATGTACCTATGAGTATGCGGATTTTGTGCGCAGCTTCGTGGATGCTGTGCAGATGCCGGAGGGGATTTACCCGGAGGGCATGACCACGTTGTATCCCATTGAAACCTGGTCTGATGATTTTACCATGGCTATTTCCGGGATCCCGTCCATGGTCAATGATTTCAGCGGTGGCCCGTTTATGGAAAATTATTATCATTCCCAATACGATAACCAGGATGTTTATGAGGAAGAGGTATACAGATTCCATCATGAATTTTATCTGAAACTTCTTCTGGCTATTGACAGCCTTGCTCTGCCGCCAATGGATTTCGGGCGGGTACTGGACCAAAGTATTAAGACCCTGGATACGGATCTGTGTATGCAGACCGGCGCCGACAGTACACTCCTTCTGAAAAAAACAGAAGAGGCAAAAAAAGCGGCTGCCATCCTTGCAGAGCAGGTACGGCGCTTCAACAGCCTTCCGGAAGAAAAACGTGACTGGAAAAAAGCTGATGCCATTACCGAAAAGCTTCTCGGTGTATTCCGAAAATCCCAGGATTATCTGGTACGTCTGGACTGGGATGACAATGTGATCTTTCCGCAGCAGGCAGTGCAGAACAATCTTTATGCACTGAAGAAAGCGATGGGATATCTGGAAAAAGGAGAGATCGCACCTGCGCTGGAGGCTTTTTACAGTATTGACAACAACTGTTATGCCTTTCAGTTTGAGCGGGAAGTCTTTTATCATTTTACGGAATATATCTTGAAGCAGTCCCCGGATCGCCTGATGTGGGGAAAGGGCAGGATCATCCATCATGAGAACCTTTATGATCTTGTGGAAAGGCTGAAGGAAAAGAAGCCGGGTGACAGTCTGGAGGCGGAAAAGCAGAGCCTCAAGGAAGCCTGGGAAAGACAGAAGCGTTATTATGCGGATGATATTGAATATCTGATCCGTGCAGCGGAAAAGCTCAGGAATCTGATCTGCGAGGTCAGTGATATGTTTGAAAAAGGAACAGAATAAAACCATACCTGGAGGAAAGAATGGAAAGCCATAATTTATACCGAGTGAAAGAAGAAGATCTGGATAAGCTGATTCGGATATTGACCGTATGTTTTTCGGAGGATCCTCTGTATCATGCACTGATCCCGGACAGGGATACCAGAGAACGGCTGATGCCGGAGCTTTTTACCTGTGATCTTACGGAGTTTTTTGAGACCTGCGAGATCTATGCAGACAGCAGTGAGCTGAACAGTATCCTGGTAGTATCCGACGGAACGGAGCATGAAGCAGCCTTACATAATCTGATGGTGGATTTTTTTGCCCTTCTGAAAACAGATGGCTATCTGATCAAAGAGGATCCAAGTCTTGCGACCCTGCGGAAATTCATCCAGGGAAAAGACTATCTGAATTCCAGCTGGACTTCCCAGCTTCATACAGCAGAAAGGCTTCATGTGATCTATCTGGCAGTGGCGCCGAAGATGCAGCATCACGGTCTTGCTGAAAAGCTGATGGATGAGGTGATCAATTATGCGGACAGGCATAAGCTGATGATCTCTCTGGAAACCCATAATCCGGCAAATGTTTCCATGTATGAGAAATTCGGATTTAAATTATACGGCATTGTACAGAAAAAAGGATTTGATCTGAAGCAGTACTGCATGATCAAACAGGCATAGGAGGAATTACGATGAAACGAAAATGGTGGCATGACAAAGTGGTATATCAGATATACCCCAAGAGCTTTTATGATTCCAACGGAGACGGGATCGGAGACATCCCGGGAATCATCAGCAAGCTTGATTATCTTAAGGAACTGGGAGCAGATATCCTCTGGCTTTCCCCAATCTATAAATCTCCCCTTGCAGACCAGGGATATGACATTGCAGATTATTATGCGATTGATCCGAGGTTTGGGACCATGGAGGATATGGATCGTCTGATCGCAGAAGCAAAAAAAAGAGAAATGTACATCCTTATGGATCTGGTGGTAAATCACTGCTCCGATGAGCATGAGTGGTTTCAGCAGGCCATTAAGGATCCGGACGGAAAGTATGGAAATTTCTTTTATATCCGGGACAAAAAGGATGGCAAAGCTCCCTGCAACTGGAGAAGCTATTTCGGTGGTCCGGTATGGGAAGAGCTTCCGGGACATCCGGATAAACAGTATCTCCATGTATTCCACAAGAAGCAGCCGGATCTCAACTGGGAGAATCCTGAAGTAAGAGAGGAAGTCTACAAAAACATCCGCTGGTGGATGGAAAAAGGGCTTGGCGGATTCCGTATTGATGCCATTATCAATATCAAGAAGAAGCTTCCGTTTTCCGATTATCCTGCCGATCGTGCAGATGGGCTCTGCAGCGTCGAGAGGATGCTGGAGGAGGCAGAAGGGATTGGAGAATTTCTGGGAGAGATGGCTGAGAAGTGCTTTCATCCCTATGATGCTTTTACTGTAGGAGAGGTCTTCAATGAAAAGGAAGATGAGATCAAAGATTTTATCGGAGAAAACGGATATTTTTCATCCATGTTTGATTTTGAAGAAACCTGTTACGGAAAGAGCGAGGATGGCTGGTATGCATCCAAACCGTACCTGACTCCGGAAGAGTACAAGAAGTGTATTTTCCATACGCAGAAAAAGATCGGGGATACCGGCATGATCTCCAACATTATTGAGAATCATGATGAGCCAAGAGGTGTCTGTCACTATATTTCTCCGGAAGACCGCTGTCCGGATTCAAGGAAGCTCCTGGCAGGTGTTTATTTCCTGCTGAAGGGAATTCCGTTTATTTATCAGGGGCAGGAGATCGGTATGGAAAATATGGAGTTTACTTCTATGGATCAGATCGATGACATCAGTACCATCGATGAATACCAGGTAGCGCTCCGTGCCGGATGCAGTGAAAAAGAAGCGCTTGATGCTGCTTCCGCATTTTCCAGAGACAATGCCAGAACTCCGGTACAGTGGAGCGCAGAGAAAAATGCGGGATTTTCAGAAGGAGAGCCGTGGCTTGGGGTCAATCCCAATTATAAGGAGATTAATATAGAATCCCAGTTAACGGACAGTGATTCCCTCCTTTCTTTCTACAAAAAGCTGACTGCACTGAGAAAAGCTCCGGAATATAAAGAAACGCTTGTATACGGAACATTCGCTCCATATCAGGAAGAACAGAAGAATCTGATCGCATATACAAGAAACGGTGAGAAAAATCTTCTGATCCTGGGAAATATGCAGGCACAGTCACAGAAGGTATCTTTGCCGGGAGAAGTAAAAGAGGTGCTTCTGAATAATCAGAAAGCTGTGGAGATCACAGAAAAAGAGATCATTTTGAAACCGTATCAGTTTATCGTTCTGGAGACCGCTGACTGATGCGGCATCAGAACAGCAGAGAAAAAAACAATAGCTATTTAGCTGACAGTCTGTTAAAATAAATGCTCGGCTGAAAAAACAGCTGTAAAGAAAGAGAATGAGAATTCAGAAGGGAATAAAGTATGCTGAAGATAAAGAATTACGTAAAGGCAGAAAGCCTTGAACAGGCATATGAACTGAACCAGAAAAGAACAGCCTGTGTGCTGGGCGGTATGGTCTGGCTGAAAATGGGAAACCGGAACATTATGACAGCCATTGATCTGTCAGGTCTTGGGCTGGATACTATTACAGAAACAGAAGAAGCATTTGTGATCGGCTGCATGACACCACTTCATGCGCTGGAAACCCACAAAGAGCTGAATGCCTATACAAACAGTGCTATCCGTGAAAGTGTACGGCACATTGTGGGTGTGCAGTTTCGAAACTGTGCCACAGTGGGCGGAAGTATTTTCGGAAGATTCGGATTTTCCGATGTACTGACCATGTTTCTGGCACTGGATACCTGGGTGGAGCTGTACAATGGCGGAACCATTCCGCTGGCACAGTTTGCATCCATGGAAAAGGATAACGATATCCTGGTAAATATCATTGTAAAAAAACAGCCGCTGAACAGTGTGTACTTAAGTCAGCGGAACAATTCCACAGATTTTCCTGTGCTCACCTGTGCGGCCGCTCTTATTGACGGAAAAGCAAGAACTGTCATTGGGGCCAGACCAGGAAAAGCAATGATCGTGGAAGATGAAGAGGAAATCTTAAAAGATTTTGTACAGATGAATGCACAGCAGAAAAAGGATGCAGCAGCATCTTTTGCCGCATATGCGGCGGAACATGTTTCTACAGACAAGAACATGCGTGCTTCAAAAGAATACAGAAGTCTTCTTGTGAAAGTCCTTACAAGAAGAGCCTGGGAAGAGATCGGAGGGAGAGCAGAATGAATATCACTTTCTGGCTGAATGGTGTAAAACGGCAGGCAGAGGTACGTCCGGATGAACTGCTTCTGGATTTCCTGCGGAAAAACAGCTGTTACAGCGTAAAACGTGGCTGTGAGACTGCAAACTGTGGTCTCTGTACTGTGCTGATGGATGAACGTCCGGTACTGTCCTGCTCCATGCTGGCTGCCCGCGCAGACGGGAAACGGATCGTGACTCTGGAGGGAATGCAGGAGGAAGCAAAGGAATTCGGCGCTTTTATGGCAAATGAGGGAGCAGAGCAGTGCGGCTTCTGCAATCCGGGATTTATCATGAATGTATTTGCCATGTTAAAGGAACTGGAAGATCCCACAGAAGAGGATATCCTGGAGTATCTTTCCGGAAATCTGTGCCGTTGCTCGGGATTTGTGGGACAGACCAGAAGTATCCTGAAATTTCTCGACTATAAAAAAGGACAGGAGGAAGGAAAATGAAATACGTAAACAAGCCGGTGCCAAAAACAGATGCAATGTCGCTGGTAACCGGAAAACCGGTCTATACCGATGATCTCGCACCTTCTGACTGCCTGATCGTCAAGATCTTAAGAAGTCCTCATGCCAATGCCTGGGTGGAAGAGATCAAGACAGATGCTGCAAAGAAGATCGAGGGGATTGCCTGTGTTCTGACCTATGAGGATGTTTCCCACAAAAGATTTACCCTGGCCGGGCAGACAGCGCCGGAGATCAGTCCATGGGATCGCTATATCATAGATAAGCATGTGCGTTTTGTAGGGGATCCGGTTGCCATCGTAGCTGGTGAGACAGAAGAGGCAGTAGATAAAGCCCTGAAACGCATTAAGGTAAAATATCGTGTGGAGGAAGCGGTTCTGGATATCCACACAGCCAAGGATAATCCCATTCTGGTGCACCCGGAGGATGATTGGTATATGCCGATCCCGGCCGGCGGAGATAATAAGCGTAATCTCTGTTCCTCCAATGTAGAAGAAGTGGGTGATGTGGATGCCATGCTGGAAAAATGTGCGTATACAGTAGACCAGGTTTACCACACAAAGGCAAATCAGCAGACCATGATGGAGACCTTCCGTACCTACTGTTATATGGACCATTTTCAGAGACTGACGGTGGTTTCTTCCACCCAGATCCCGTTCCATATCCGAAGGATCGTAGGAAATGCGCTGAACATTCCGTCTTCCAAAGTTCGTGTGATCAAGCCTCGTATCGGCGGGGGCTTTGGTGCAAAACAGTCTTCTGTCAGTGAGGTTTTCCCGGCACTGGTAACATGGGTTACCGGGCGTCCGTCCAAGATCGTTTTTTCCAGAAAGGAATCCATGATCGCGTCTTCTCCGCGTCATGAGATGGAAGTCCATATCCGTATGGGTGCAGATGAAAACGGTATTGTAAAGGCAATCGATCTTTATACTCTTTCCAACACCGGTGCCTATGGAGAGCATGGGCCTACAACCGTAGGACTTTCAGGCCATAAATCCATTGCGCTGTATCGTCATACGGAAGCCTACCGTTTTGCCTATGATGTTGTTTACACCAATATGCAGGCAGCTGGCGCTTATCGTGGCTATGGTGCCACACAGGGTATTTTTGCTGTGGAGTCCGCAGCAGATGAGCTGGCTCATAAGATGGGGATGGATCCGGTAAAATTCCGCGAGCTGAACATGCCTATGGAGGGAGAGGCACTTCCGGGATATCCGGATGTACCGATCAACGGCAGCTGTACCATGGATAAATGCCTCGCCCGTGCAAAGGAAATGATCGGATGGGATGAGAAATATCCGTTCCGTGATATGGGTAACGGCAAAGTACGGGGTGTCGGTATCGCTATGGCCATGCAGGGCTCATCTATTGCAGGGATCGATGTCGGCGGAGCAGACATTAAATTAAATGAGGATGGTTCCTATACCCTGGCACTTGGATGTTCTGATATGGGAACCGGCTGTGATACCATTCTTGCTCAGATGGCAGCAGACTGTCTGGATACAGATATGAAAAATATCGTGGTATTCAGTGTGGATACAGATATTTCTCCCTATGATTCCGGTTCTTATGCATCTTCCACAACCTATGCAACCGGAAATGCCGTGATCCAGGCCTGCGGAGAACTCAGAAAGAGAATTCATGCTTTTGGTGCACAGATGCTGGGGGTATCTGCGGAAGATTCTGATTTTGACGGAGAAAAAGTCCGCACAGAAGATGGAAAAGAGGTAACGCTGCAGCAGATCGCGGGAAAAGCGACCTGTGGAGTCTGCAGTGAGCTTCAGGTTGTAAAAGAATATTCTTCTCCGATCTCTCCGCCACCGTTTATGGTAGGAGCTGCCGAGGTGGAGATCGACAAAGAGACCGGACAGATTGACGTTATTGACTATGTAGGTGTGATCGACTGTGGAACCCCGATCAATCCGAACCTTGCCAGAGTGCAGGCAGAAGGCGGTATCGGTCAGGGCATCGGAATGGTCCTGTATGAGGATGTGCAGTATACAGACAAGGGAAAGATCCGTAACAATTCTTTTATGCAGTATAAGATCCCCAACCGTATGGATATTCCGAAGGTGCGGATCGAGTTTGAGAGCAGCTACGAGAAGACAGGTCCTTTCGGTGCAAAATCCATTGGTGAACTTGTGATCGATACACCTTGTCCGGCTATTGCCAATGCGGTTTATAATGCAACAGGTGTACGTGTCAGAGAGCTCCCGATCACTCCGGAGAAGGTTGCAATGGGAATCCTTGCCAGAGAAGCCGGAGAGAAGGTGTGAAATGCAGGAGCTGATACTGGCAATTGCCGGACTGATCCTGGAACTGCTGGTATTTTTCTGTGCAGGAAGTCTGCTGACACGGATACTGAAAATGAAGGCGGAAGTAACCATGGAACTGGTCTTGGGATATCTTCTGTATTTTGCGGTTTTTGAGATACTTGCAGTTCCTATGACACTGAAATGGGTAAAGCTGAGTACCTTTTCGTATCTGTGGATGGTGATCATGGCAGCTTGTGTACTGGCAGCATGTCTGTTTGTGCATAAACTTTGGAAGGGACAGCTGGACCGGATAGGAGAAACATTTCGGAAGCATTCACTGCTGCTGCTTTTGACCGCTGCGGCAGTGATCCTGCAGTGTTTTCTGGTGGCTGCATATCAGGACGTTACTGCAGATGCAACACATTATATTGGTGCAGTAAGCACTTCCGTGTATACAGACACTCTTGCCCGATACAGTCCGCTTACCGGTGTTATCCAGAGAAATTTTAATCTCCGCTATGATCTTTCTGCATATCCGATGAACAATGCGGTGTGGTGTGTCCTTCTGGGCATCCACCCGATCGTTCAGTCCAAGGTCGTGATGTCTGTGATCAACATGCTGATGATCAATCTTCTGATCTACCAGATCGGAAAAAGCTTTTTTCGTGGAGATGAAAAAAAAGCAGACCTGATGGTTCTTTTTGTGTGTCTGATGCAATTGTTTTCTTTTTCTATCTATACAACAGGAACCTTTGCGTTTATGCGGGTTTATGAAGGGAAGGCCCTGCTGGCAAATATTTCTATCCCGGCAGCGCTTCTGGTAAGTATACGGCTCTGGCTCAACAAAGATGGCAGAAATAAAGAGAGCTGGGTGCTGCTTTTCATTGCTGCAGTCAGTGCGTTGACGTTTTCAGGATCCTCCCTTATTTATCCTGCGGTAGTCAGTACGGCGATCCTTCCGGTGATGGTGCTGAAGAAAAAGCTTTCCTACGCGATTCCCTATGCGCTTTGTATGCTGCCGGGATTTTTGTATGCCCTGGTTTATTTTTCGGCGAAGCTTGGATGGATCGCATTTCCGGCATCATAGGAAACTGGGAAGATACTATGGATAGGAGAAGAAAATGGCGGGAGTAACGATCGAAGAACTGGGACTGCGTTTTGTGCAGATCTGTATGGAAAATTACTGGAGTGGCTGTCTGCTGCCTGTATTTTTTCTGGCAGGTATACTCTGGGATATTTTTTACCGCAGGAGAAAAGAATCCAGAGTGTTCCTGTATTATCTAGTCTTTCTGGCACTTACGGTATATAATCCGGTTCTTGTAAAATATGTGATACCAAAGGTACATTTTGAAAGTGAATATTATCGTTTTATCTGGATCCTTCCGGTGATCCCGGGTGCTGCCTATTATGCTGTACGGATCGTAGAAGCGGTAAGGTTTCGATGGCTGAAGGCTGTAACAGCGCTGATCCTTGCGGCAGTGATCGTCACTACGGGGACACCTGTTCCCGGCATTGCAAAAGATTATGTGATGGCGGAAAACATCTATAAAGTCCCGAATGAGCTGCGCTCAGTATGCGATGTGATCCATCAGGACTGCGATAAAGAACAACCCAAGGTTGTTTTTGACAATGAGCTGAATCTGGTGGCTAGACAGTATGATCCGTCACTGATCCTTGTTCTGGATCGTAATTTTATCCTGTATCGTGCAGGAAGTACTGTGGTAGGAAACTACGAAAACAGCAAGGCCTACCAGATCCAGAAAGTGATCATGGATGTGATCAGTTATCAGATGGATGTAGGGATCGATAAGTTCCGGCAGGTATTGAAAAGAACGGAAACCGATTATCTCGTTCTTCCGGTAGATCTTACAAATCATGACTATATCCGTCAGGCAGGATGTACCCCTATTGCACAGACAGAAAAATATGTGATATACAGGTTTGAAGGGTGAATGTGTTCGCCCTTCTGGCCTGGAAAAATGACTAAAGTGCGTAAAACGATACGGAGAACGGAGTGAACAGCAACCATAAAATGTGTGATGAATATGTACTGTTTAAAAAAATCTTTACAATTTCATGGATTTGTGTTAAAATCATAAACAGTGTAAACCTACTTTGATAATTTCATACCTGAATTTAGAAGTTATGTTTTTCATTATGCACCTGTAGCTCAGTGGATAGAGCAGTGGTTTCCGGTACCATTCTAAAAACCCGAAAAAGTCTATAAAACAAGGATTCTTAAAAAATACTCACCCATGTTTCACCCTTATCGTTTTAATTCATTTTATTTCCCCCAACTGATTTTAGATATATTTTTGATATTTGAGTACTATTTACATAAGATTTAGGTATTTTGTTCATGCTAATTGCATCATATTTCAAGATTGAAATTAAGATTTTTAACATATGATAATTGTGTATACAATTTTAAATTATAATCAAGTACAGTACCTAAAACAATCTTATAGATAATTACACTTGAAAGTTGTCTGATAATTTGAAATGTAAAAATAAGAAAATAAAATTAATTATATTATCCTATACAATTATATATTTCTGATTTATAATAATAATTATAAAATAAATACTGGGGGTAACAAGTATGGCAAGGAATAAGAAAATCACATCAGATTCTTCCATAGAAGAAATTAAAGCAGAAATCAGTAAAGTAGAAGAAGAAATTGTAATTAAAGCTACAGAATTAAAAGAATTAAAATCAAAGAAACGTACACTTAATAAATGGCTTTCTGATGCAGAATGTAGAGAAACCGAAGAAAAGAATAAAGCAACTCTTGATAGAGTGGTAGCTATAATGAAAGAAAAAGGAATCAGCGTAGACGATGTAGAAACTATGCTCAACAAATAATTCTTGACGTTAGGATACTATTCTGTTAGTATAATTGCATAGCGATTATCACATAAAAATAAAAAACAAACGAAACTTAGATGAGATTTAATACGAAAATTATTAGTCTATCATACGATGAATTTAGGTACAGGATTTGCCTTTGTGATGAAAGTGAAAAGAGAGGATATAGGTTATGCTATATTCTCTCTTTTATAATTAAGCGTAAAAAATAGGGACATAGCATTTATACCATGTCCCTATAATGTTGCAATAGTTAGAGTATAACCATTGCTGTTTGAAATATGTATGCATTCTTTATAGTAAAATTGATTTACAAAAATGTCAATACATTATAATATTTTTATCAGTTATTCTTTCGGTTCTGTATATGTAAGAGCCTGTTCTGAGTCTGTAACACCAGCAGTAGTTGGATCAGTTACAATACCAAGAATAGATAACACTGCAAATAAAGCATTAACTACAGCAAGTAGTTTATTTCCAAGATCGCCAAGGTCAATAGTAAATCCAAATACAGCAGCAATAACCTGCACTAAAAGTAACACAGCAGGAATAAGTGCTACCCAAAATGCTTTGTTTTTTGCTCTTACAGTCCAGTTAATTTTACTCATAATAAAAATCCTCCTTTAAATCATTTCTTAAAACCATGTTCTATTAAATAATCATAGTTTTTCTTTACGTACTCCATTGAACGTGTAACACGTCCATTATCCATATGGTTTTCTTCTAAGACATTTTCGTAATCTTGATACACATCGAGAATATGTTCATATTGCTCACGATTATAATCCCTATCATTCATTATGGCATTTGCAAAATCTAATAGGGTTGTCCGCATATCAGATATTTCTTTTTTAACAAAATTATTATTAAGCTTATTCATCATTTGATTTAACTCTGAAATTTGGTCACTCAAATTATCTTGATCTTGTTTTAAACCATTACGAATTTCAATAGATTCAGCATGATATTTCTTTTGTTTTTCAAATAAATCATTATTATATTTTTGAATATTTTCTTCTTGCATCTTGAGCCTTGTTTCAAGTTCTATTAATTTATTATCTAATGTTTCTTTTTCTAAATCTCCTTTGAATTTAATACCCATAATAGATTTAATTTTTTGCAATAATTCTAAAAACGTAATGAAAAGAATTATTACCAAAATAAAAGAGATTAGAGCGTTATATACTCCAATCTCATGAATCCCTTTTAAAGCATCTACAGCCCCCATTTTCCAACTACACTCATCCTTTCTACACTCTAGTAATGTATTTACCGAATACATAACCAACATATTTATTTGCGATTTTTACCTGTTTCCATTCGTTTCCAGAACTGTCTTTTTTAACTCCAAGAACATCAACTTTATTATCTTTATTGAGTGTTGGGTAGCCAGAAATTTTTGCATAAGAAGTTCCTGCATCTTTACGTACAGCCACATCGTTTCCGGTACATTTTCCAACATAAGGATATTCAGATTTAATAGAATTAAGCTTGTCTGGGGTTGTTATTTTATTCTTGTCAATATGTCCTGTGTAAGCATTTACAATTTTGATTTTATACCGTGATCCAGACACTTCAATAACATCAACAAGATTTCCTCGATTAAGCTTCGGATATGTAGCAAGAGCAGTAGCACCAGTTGCTTTCTGATATACGGATGTACCATCTGTTGTACATGCACCAACAAATGCTTTAAAGTTCTTATTCTCCTTTGCGGCAATTACAGAATCGAGCTTAGTAATAGTATTCTTACCTGCCTGACCATCGACAGCAAGATTGTATTTCGTCTGGAAATCTTTAATTGCTGCTACAGTTGCATTACCACAAATACCATTGACTTCAAGCTTATATCCAACTTTGTTAAGTTTTGTTTGAAGAGTCTTAACGTCGTTTCCTTTATCACCATACTCAATCCAGTTTTTTGTGACAGTTGTGGAAGTATTTGTAGAAGAATTAAGATTAAGCCCTTTGCCTGTAAAACGAAGGCGATGTGTCCATCCATGAGAATAATTGTACCAAGGTTGAGTTCTAATCTCATTACCAGAATCATCAATAGTATTTGTCGTACCTTCTGATGAACGAGCATGTACAATATTATCTCTATCTATTGCCATAGCAACGTGATAATTTTCATTTAACTCAAGATCGCCTTTCTGCATTTGAGCATGAGCAGTTTGATTTCTTGCTACAATCTCAAATCCTACATTAAGCATATTAAGCATATTTCCCGTATAAGAACAATGCGATTTAAGATAGTTGGCTTGCTCTGTTAATCCATTTTTTAAGAACGCATAATAATAGGATGTACAGCAAAGAGAAGAACAGTCGAATGACTTAGGAACTGTGATATTATATAGACTTCTTACTGCTTGACTATAACCATGCGAATTGTCATTTGCGATTCCTATAGCAAAAGAAACTGCATCATTAATTACATTTTGTACAATATTATTTGACATATTATCACCTCCTTGTGGTGTTTTATTTGAATTGTTATTAGATGCGTTTGTAGAAGTTTTAGAATAGTCTTTATAGAACACACTACGGTCAACTTTTGTTGGGATACCAGGTATGGTACTTTTCGGGCTATATTGCCAACCAATAACGCCAGTAGAAGCAGGAATTCTTAATCTTTCCTGCAATGTTCCATTATCTAATTGAGGTTTTGGATAGTTAGCAACCCAACAATCGTATTTTTTAGCACCATCTGGCAACTTATTTTGATACCAAGAATAACCACAATAAATTCCAAACTTATAGCCAGCTTTAATAATAATTGCTCTAAATGCATTAATCATTTGCATCATTGTACTTTTTGGTATGTTTTCTTGACATTCATTTTCCATATCCAAAAAAACAGGATAATCAAGCTTTCTTTTATTAAGAGTTTTTATAACTATATTTGCTTCTGTTTTAATCTGCCCGATAGAAGTAGCATAGCTATATTTATAAACTCCAACAGGAATTTTGTTATCAATGCATCCTTTATAATTTCTTTCAAAAGTAGGATCAATCACATTCCCTTTTTCTGTAATTCTGAGAATAGCAAAGCCCATTCCATAATTAGCTACTGTTTTCCAATTTATGTTTCCTTGATTTGCAGAAACATCAATTCCTTTAATTTCAGCCATATATTAAGGCAACCTCCTTTACATAAAAATAGAGAGCCTTGATATAACTCAAGACTCTCTTAAAATCTTATTTTGTTTTATATTTTACTTTCATATTATAGAGAAAATATTTCGTTTAATCATTATAGTTAGAATACAACGCAAGAGCATTTAGGAACTCTGCATTGCTAGGACATTTTGAAACATCATATCCCAGGATTTCACACACATATGATTTATTGCCATCCCAACATCTGTATATTGTATGACGAATTGAAGCTTCAACGCTAGATATTGTTGAATTATACCTATGTGCAATGACAGGATAGATATCTTTTGTTATGTATGTCGTTTTATCATTTTCAATACAACTAACTATAATATCTACGCTGTCTTGAATATAAAGATATCCTTTATATTTTGAATTAAGGTGACATTTTCGCAAAATCTTTCCAACACTCTTTCTCATATAGAAATCCCTCCTTATGTTATTTTTTTGATAGTATAACATAAAATGATAGAACATTAAAAACATAAATAAAATTTTGGATAATTGCATGAAAATATTTCAATATAAATGAAAAGTTTGTAATATTTTATATAATATATCCAAAATAGCATCCAAATAATTCCATATTTGCTAAATTTTTATCAATGAAATGTACCCTTCAATCAGGTATAATTTTCCTACCCAGAAAGGAGGTGACAAATATGGCATTATATGAAATTAAAAATTACATCAAATTGCTCTGTATAAGGATTGATCATATAGAAAGTTATGTAGTAGATGAGTTAAATACGTCTGACGAACAAAAGATTAATGAGTTCGTCAAAATGTATAAACATCGAAAAGGTCTAAAGATTCTTATATTCGAGATGGCAGATGAAGCCCATATGATTACATATGAGCAAATGCAAAGCTTCATACATACACTACATGTATTTGATTACATTAGACAAATTATTGAAAATGAAGCAAATAAACTCGTAGTTGTCAATGACAGTGAGAGTCCTGATGCGTTGCAGACAGATTCATACTTGCATAGGTTATTAGACTTGGGTAAGTAAGAGAGTAGGGCGGGAGAAAGTTCTCCTGCCCGTTTTGTTGATTAACTAAAGCCCTCTTTAGCTAATCAATAACTAAATTCTCTATTACTTCCCGCTCCAATTCTTGTACAATAAATTTTTCGGTTTGTTGTGTCAATGCTAACCACATCAAACGCCTGTTCAAGCAAAATGGCACTTCTAGTTAATATGCTCAGATGGTTACTATTTAATCTGTCCATTCTGACCAAGAATCTGTACTTTTTGAATATCGAATCTTGACTTTGCCAGACATATAGGCTCTTTGAATTACACTACCAGCCGTTATGTCGTGCCAGGGAGTTATTGTCTGTAGAACTAAAAACGCTTCGACATGAAAAGGGTCGTTCACCGATAAATTCTCTTTCAGCTCATAAACAACTGTTTGAGGATAATTCGAGTAATAATGTTGCGGCGGCTCGTTTGCTGATCTTGTGTCAATAATTTGTACTCTGAGCCGGTTATATAATTCATTAAGCGCTCCAATCATAGTTTTATTTGATGTGGCTAACTGATTGTATACTTTTGTAGCAAGTTTATCTAAAATCCAATTTGCAAAATTGTTAAGATATCCTTTTTTCATTCCATCATCAGTTTTAACTAGGAAAGTATTGCCATCTGCAAACCCCCCCGATATCTGTATAGTTTGATGATTCTAAATTGTTTGCTTTTGTACGAGCAACAGTATCTTGAATTTCATATGTTGCTGAATTATTCGTTGTAATATGATCAATAATAGCCATATGTAGACCTCCTATTTTATATTGATAACCTATCTCAAATTGACGTTCTGATTAAAATGGTATATAATATCGAACATAAGTTTAGGATAGGAGATTTTTATGAGTTACAAAAAATTAACACCTGTAGCTGTAATTGCATCTTTTGACTCAGAGGGAAATATCAAACCTCTTTATTTCAGATACAAAAACGAAAGAATACAAGTGTCAACAAAAATGTGCATTTCTCAAATGCACGATATTATATTTTCTTGCGAATACATGATTGAATATGATAATGCTGTTAGAACGATAGCATTGCTTTATAAAACGGATAAACACAAGTGGTTCATTATCAATCAAGGTTAATTATTTCATTTTCCAAATAACTCGACCAAACAATTTATAATAAGGTTTTGTATCTGGAAGATAATCAAATACGTAATGGTCAATCCAGTCCATTAATGGAATAATAATTGCAGCGATAAACGCCCATAAAAAAGTAAACGGCAAACAGATTTGTCCGTCAATATTAAAAGGCATATTTCTATAATCCCAAATGTGATAATCTTGATTAAAAATCAATCCAAACATATATTCAATTAAAGTTGCAAAAACAGCACAGATTCCTATTTGTAATGAAATATCAGTTTCATATGAAAAAATATTGTTCAAAATAATCATTGGAATGGCACAAATGGACGCACAAAACATCATAGTAATGTCGGAACGTCCTCGAAAGATAAGCTCTAAGCATACGTAAACATATCCAGAGAATGTAAAGAGTAGTAGGTATTTCATAAAACTACGTAATGATTTCATTTTTCACCTCCTAACTTTTCTCTATACCTTAATTTTGATTGCAACATTCAACAGAAGAGAGTAAAATGAAGATATCAAACTATGGGAGGTACAGAGAATGAAAAAGAAAATTGGTATTCATTTTATACCATATGTTGTATTAATGGCGGTACTATTATTGTGTATGACATTAACAGCAGGAAAAGTTTCAGCTAGTGATTTTTCTAATGGGACAGCAGAAGAGGGAAAGTATATTGAGGAAGATCAGGTGAAGCCACAACCTCCTGTTATCACAGATTTTAAAATCAATAATGATTCAATTTTGGGATATGGAGATAGATTGAACATTAGTTTTAAAATTGCTAATAGAACATATGATAATTCTGATCCTGATAAGAAAACTTATGTTGGTAGAATTCTTTATAAATATAGTAACTCAAATATTAGCAATTCATATATGGCAACTTATTTATTTTACAATCCAAAAACTGACATGATAGAGAGTGAATCAAGTGATGTATTTGTGTCAGCTAAACCAGAGGGAGTGTATCATTTTGAATATTTTTATGATGATTTAACAAAGAGTTTTGAATATTCTGGTTCTATCAAAAATAAAAGTATATTAAAAATATCGAATACCACTATAACATTCTGTGAAGATTGCAAAAATGAAAAGCATAGAATTGATACTATAAAATACAAAGAACCAACATATAAAGATTATGGTTATTCAAATTGTCAAAAATGTAGAATTTGTGGAACTGTAATAAGCGGAAAAGTATTAAATCCCATCAAACCATATTGCAAGCCATCAACTACTAATGTTACAATGTATGCTAATCAAATTAAAAAGTTTCAAATTAAACATGCAAAAGGTGATAATGTAGTTGACAGAACTCATTTAAATGGAAGTATTTATATAAGAAACATATGTCTTAAAAAAGGAGATAAATCTGATACAATTACAATTCAGCCATATAATAAAATCGGAAAAGAAACGGTTGAGTTAATATTAAAGAGTGGATTAAAAGCAAAAATAAATATTACTGTTAAACCTGCAAAAACACAAAAAATCTACGGAGTAAAAAAGAATATTATAATAAAACAAGGTAAAAAATATACGTTAAAACCAAAGATTTCTCCGTCATATAGCAAAGACAAAATAAGCTATTTTTCTAACAACAAAAAAGTTGTAACGGTAAATAGCAAAGGTATAATTACAGCAAGAAAGAAAGGAACTGCATATATTACAATCAAAAGCGGTTCTAAATATGTGAAATGTAAGATAACTGTAAAATAAATTTCTAAAGGTGATAGATTTAATATAGTCTATTGCCTTTTATTTATTCTTTAGTTGTGATTCCAGATATTCAATTCTTTTTTGTTGATGTTTGTTTTGCTTGTATAATTCTTGTATACCTTTAATTGCATATTCACTCAATAATAGAGTATCAATGGATTTGATATTCATAGTACCATCATCATCATATCCACCACCAACTGTAAGAAGAGGATCAATTAACTCTAATTCATCCGCAACGCATCCTAATTCTTGATGTACTCCTGTTTGTTTCCAATTAAATTCTCTAATTTGCATTTGCATAATTTTTGATAAAGCATTAACGGAAGAATCTTTTACATCTTCTTTTAATCTTATGTCTGATGATGATGCTGTAAATGTTGCACTTGAAAAATCGGATTTTCCATATTGCGCACGAATACTTATTTTATTTCCAGATGCTCCTTGTAAAAATGCAACTCTACCATTATTTGATGCCGCTGATGCTATAGGTCTTCTGTATATCATGTCCGATGCTGTTGGTAAAGTGTCTTGTTGGTAATCATAGAACGTTAAAATGTCCATCCTTGCTGTTTTCCTAACAGACAATGAGCCAGTGGCATCAATTGAACCAGCATATATTGTTCCTTGCGTAGCTCCTATATCTCCGTTAAAAGTTACGGTTTGACTTCCAGGTAATATTTGAATTTCTGCTTCGGGCGAGCCATTTTGAGATACTAACCCTAGTGTCAACATACTTCCACTCCATGATACAAATGTTCTTTCATTTTTACCATTACTATCGTATATTTTATAATATTGTTTTGCGGTTAAACTACTTGCATTAATACTACCTTTGATAGTAGCATCTTCCGCATATAAACTTCCCGCATGTCCAACTCTAAACTTAGCATTTGTGCCAGCAGCTCCATTCTTACTGTTACTTTCACCAGCCCAGAAAGCGTATTTACTTGTATTAGCTGACATGCCAGTTTTATTATTAATATACATAGTGTCGGAAGTAATATTCCAACCACCAATTGTCATCGTAGTACCATTCCATGTCAGCTTGTTATTGCCATAATTAAACGTACCACTTCTCAAATTAATCCATCCATTAGTACCCGCAATATTATTCGTAGTAATCTTATCAGATGTAATCGCATTTGCTGCAATTTTATCAGATGTAACTTCACCAGATTTAATTTTAGCTGCTGTAATCGCACCATCAACTATTAAATTATTACCCATCATCTTACATACTGATATATTACGGATTTTAAGCGTACCAGAAAATGTACCTGAACCTGCACATTGTATGCAAACAGAAAAACTTCTAACATCCGAATCTAGTTGCACAGCAGTAGAAACTTTTTGAACGGTTCCTGAAGAATTGGATCGTCCTCCAAATGGAATAAACCAACAACTTGCTCCATTTGTTTTTATTCCATATAATCCAATATTGATATTTACGTATGTATTAGCACCATAGCTATCAGTTGTAGTTGCTTGTACTGTAGACGCAAATTCAAATTCGATTCTGAACCATTCACCACCATTACACTTATATGAATTATAGTCAACAGGACTTATAGGAATATCTCTCTGTGGTGAATGTTGAAACCAAGGATTGTTATTTCCATCAGCAACTAATTTGAACCCATAATTACCATATGTATTAGCATTAAGATTTGCATAATTCATGGTATCACCAAGGACAAGGCGACCATTTTCAATACTACAGTTACCAATTTTACCACTATTAGCGTTTATAACACCTGTGATATTTGCATTTGTAGCATATAATTGTCCCCCGTGTCCAACACGAAAAGGAGCACTTCCACTATTTTCTGCACCAGCCCAAAACGCCCAATCATGATTTACAGTTGAACTTATTCCAACAGTACTACCTCCATTTTTATTCACCAAAGTATATTGAGATATGCTAAATCCACCAATCTTACCAGAACCACTTACAATCCTACCACTAAAGAAAGCATTGCCTACAGCATAGAATCCATATCCAGTAGGATTTTCTCCATTAACAGCAGGAAGTTCACCTAAATATCCCATTCGCACAATAGGCTTACCATCATCAACAGTACCATTATAAATATCAATACTAGATTTCTTATCTTCATTATAAGATGACATTCTGATTCCTACAGGTCTGTTCTTAGTTGTACCATTAACATTAAGATTGACCTCATACATCATCATTTTTAAATCACCAACGGCTGAACCAGAATAAGTCTTACCTTGCTCAATTCCTGCACAATCATTAGTAGTTGCAAAATTTAATGTGATATATGCTGTTTTAGCAGTAGTAGTATTTAATTGTCTTGCCATTGTACCATTTACAACACCAAGAACTGATGTATTGATACGTCCCATAAGTTTAATTTTACTGCCAGAAGTCCATGTTTGACCTCCAATACTAGAACTTATAATATTGTTATCAGTAATAGTAAGAGTAACAGTAGTGCCAGATTTTGAATTAATATATATACTTGGATTTGTAAAAATAATGCATGGAGATATATAGAATGTAGAACCTAGATTTGTGATATTATCAATCGCCCATGTTGTACTACGAAGTTCATCTTTAACATAGACATTATTAAATATAGCTGTTGCAGCATCCGCATTGATACGTGACGAAACATTGACGTTTGTTGCACTAACATTGTTTGCAGCTAAATTTGAACTTGAGCAGTTTACACCATTGATATTTAGAACACCTTTACCACCTTCAATAATTCTTGAAGTATAATCATTATTGCTGTTATCAAAATGGAAATCTATAAATGGAGTTGAAAAATATAATTCCAAACCTGCGTTTCTAATTGTAGCACCATATCCAAAATCAACGCCCGCATTTACTATCAATGATTTATTACAAGTAATAGCAGAACTGTTTGCTTTAAAGCAATTTCCACCATCTCCAACTTGAAATTCTCCATCAGTTCTCAATACTCCATTACCACAATAAATACCATATGTAAATGGACTGTTAGTACCATTAACGCTATTATTGAGACGAAGCCAATTATCATATCCTTGCAGAGCAACTTTACCATATAATTGTAGATTGCCATTGGTAACATTTATGTTTCCATTATTAACATTTAAATTTCCATTAAATGTACCGCCATTACTAAAATAAACCTTATTCAAAAATCGTGAACTACCTGTCACGATCAAATTATTTAATTGAGCCAAATAAATCGTACCCCCTTCCAAAAAAAGAGGACGATATTATTCGTCCTCATCATCAATCATAAATGATAGCATTTCAAGGTCTGCAAAAGATGGGTTTGCATCTTCAATATCATCAATAGTGATAAGTTTGAAATTGATCTCGTTTTCTTGTACTAAAAGTTCCTGGTATTTATTCTGGAACTCATCAAAAAATTCCTTTTTAACAGTTCTTGTTTTAATCTCTTCACCTTGTTCATTCTTTACAGGATTACCTTTTTCATCTTTCATAACCTCTTCTGTAGAGTGTTCATCGTCAGCATATTCGGACTGAAATTCTCTGAGTGCCTCTTCATAAAGTTTATTAGCTTCTTCAATCTTTTTGAGATTTACACGAAACGCCCACTTTGCTTTTGTATTAAAATTCTTGATAAGTTCAAAGGTAGGAGAGTATGTTTTCTCATTGCCATTTTCGTCTTTTTCAACATTTCCTTTTTTATCAATTACTTTTTCTGTACGATTGATATACGCATAAATATTGATAAGCTCTACATTTTTTAGTGTCATTTTCTTGAAATTACTCATATTAAAATCTCCTTTAAATTAATTCATTCTTTTGATTAGTTGTTCTTTGTTTCAGATGATGATTCCGTTGAAGAATCTGTATTCACATTATCTTTTGTAGTATCATCTTTGCTAGATTCATCCTTACCAGTTGTATCTGTATCAGTTTTTGGAAGATATGGTTCTACAATCTTCATCATAAACGCTTTGGAAGATGCTACGATTTCATTTACACGATTCATAGATTCTTCTGGAAGTTCCATTCCATATGTAATTTTTGTAAGTTCTTCTTTAGATTCACATACTTTGATTAGCATATTGATGGCATTACAATATGTTTGTACATAAGTAGAATGAAGATATAATGTCGTATAGATATTTGTAAAATCTATTACTGAATACATTTCACATGGATTTCCAGAAGAATGATAAGGTACTGAAAGTTGTTCAATAGGAACACCCTGTCCTAATAGTTCTCTAACCGAAGCCATAGCAGAAGCAGTATTACTTTGATCTTCGAGAGTAAATGTGAAATGTCCAGTGCTTCCATCTGACATAACAATATCTTGACCATGAAAAATATCCGCTTGAGCAGATTGAGATACTTGTTCATGAATATATGTTTTATATTCTTCTAAATCCATCTCATCTGGATTTATTACCGGATTGATTTTAGCATCAAGTTTTTGCACTTGATTCACCAAATCAGCTTTTGTTAAATTGATTTCGATAACGTCAACAAAACGACTTTCAGGCTCATAAAATTGTGAACTAAAAGCCATAGCAGAAGAGAAGCTATCATATGCTGTAAATGCAGCTAAAAAGTTTTCTCCTGCATAAATATCTAATTTTTCAATATTATTAAAATCTGTTTTAACAGATTGATAGTCTGATGTAATAAGTTTCAAAGTGGCATTTGTTTGAAACATGGAAGGATTCCACTCATAAAGTCGATATTCAACTTCCTCACCACTTTCTTTTTTTGTTACTTTTACTTTAAATAGAGCCATATATTTTTTCTCCTGTCTAAAATGTGTTTATTTATAGATAAATGTGCAATATTATACACATTGTTATAACCAGTAAATTTTATTGAATTTCCAAAGTAATCTGCATTTTCGTGCATTTACTTTCTTGCAATGTTTAGTTTTTGATTGAAAATTTAAAGCCAATTGTTCTGGATATAAAGCAGTAACATATCCTGTATGAGTTTCTCCACTTTTATATGTATAAGAAACTAAATCTCTATGCTTAATTCCTAGCACATTATCAGTTTTTGCCTTTGATTTCCTTCTCATTGGTTTAATAATCCACTCTTTAATATCACAAGTATCTGGGATGCCATCTGTAATACATATTGCATCATTACTATGAGATTTTACTATGTTCCACTCAATACGTTTATTAGCAGTTTCTCCACCATTTGTAAGATGTAATATTCCTAATTCAGAAATCTTTTCTCTCAAATAAGTTTTTCCCTGCATTACATGCATTGCATAATCAAATCTTTTTGGCTTAGATTTAATCATATTGAAATATCCTTCTTCAAAATCCTTTTCTCTACTTTCTGTTTTATCATGGCACTTTTTACATAAAGTAATTAAATTTCCAATGGTATCAGCTCCACCATATCTTCTTGCTCTAATATGATGTACTTCTAATATACAGTTAGATTTCCCACATTCTTGACATCTACATCCATCTCTTAGGATAGTCGCTTTTCTTAAATTTTCATTCAATCGATTAGATTTCTGATATTGCCATCTATAAGGTTTATAATCATCTGTCATTGCACGAATATCTATACAAACATCTTCAAGGTAATATTCTTGAATATCTATCCAGCTATTTAGTTGATATAATACTCTTAAAATAGCGTCTTTCTTTTGTTTGATGCTTGGTGCTAATCTACAAGTTCTTTTAGAAGATGAACGGTTATTAAATCTTGCTTGTCTGTATCTTTTGTGGCAACGATGATAACGTCTATATCCACGCCTTACATCCATGAGACGCTTTACATCCTGGCGTTGCTCAATCGTTCCTTTAAACACTACTTTGTTTTTAGTAAGACATTTCTGAACAATAGCTAAACCAACATGTGTAGAACCGTCATCTATGCCACAAACCATATGACTTTCATCGTATTCATTAGATTTAACTTCTTTTTCTAATTGTATTACCATAGGATATTTGCTTTTTAATTTAGCTCTACCTTTTCTAATCAAATACCAACCTTTATTAACTTTTGTCGGTGCTAATGGTTTATTATTTTTATCAATAACAAAACAATATTCAATTTTATTTTCCATCTCTGGATACCTTCCTTTCGGAGTAATTTTCGTCTTGCCAATGTTGGAGAGGGTATATGTGTTTCTCTGTTATCTATGTAGGACATTAGCATAGTTTCTTGATTGGCACTCACAGAGCTTCAGACTGACGAGCACATCTGAAGGTGTGTTTTTAACCTTTTCTCTAACGTAGTTCGTATCTGCAACATATCTTTCGATAGTAGCAGTCACTAAGGCTTGAAACCTATTGTTAAGTAAGTGTGAACAAGGAATGCAAAATACATTTGTCCACTTATTTACACTCTTATCTATAAAATAGATTACTTAACAATTAGTCCTTTAATTTTCTATAATTTCGTTGCAACTTATATAAGCATTATGAAATTTTGTCTTTACAGAATTGGAAGATAAGAGGTCAATATAATATTTCTCTGGAACAATCAATATATCACTGAGAGTTACCCATGCAGTTCCATTTGAATAATCACTTCTCATACTAATTCCGAATTTTGTTATAGATGTGCTTGTAGATGTAAATGTAGCTTTATATGTATAAACACCAGTAGTCTTACTTAATACAACATCACGTGGTCGCTTTATATTATTTAGTGAATCTGCAACAGGATTTCCCGTTGTCCATCCATCATTTTGAGTACCTTGAAACCACATATCAAAAGTTCCGCCAGAATTTGTTGATGTAAATCCATTCCATGTAAGAGTACATTCAATATAGTATTTTACATTTGGAGTTACTGTTACGACACGTTCAGGCATACATGAATTTGATCCTGTGCTTGGTATATAAGTAACACTATTTTGTAAAGCCATTCCATTTCCATCGACAAAAATAGACATTGCTTTGCACTCATACAAATTTGGAACAATAGCATTTCCATTCTTCTTAATCATTGTCATGATTCAACCACCTCACCTGCTAGCATAACTTGTCCAGTTGAAGTGATAGATGCCGAATTTTGATACAACGCCTTAACATCGTCTGCACTAAGTACCGTAGTAAACATTCTAAAATCAGAAATCCACCCACAGAAATTTGTATTCCATTGTGTTCCTGAATAAGAGTTTCCCAATGCTAAATATTCCATATCTGCATTGATATAATTTAATGTAGTATATTTTGTAATATCACCTTTTCTTGTACCATTAAGATACCAGTAAACACTTCCATTATTAAAAACATATGTGATCATATACCATGTATTTAATGATAAAAGTTCATTTGACATACCTCGTCCATATTGAGGTGTATTACTCCATATATAACTCCAAAGACCTGAACCTTCTGTATTTACAGCCAACCACGGGAAATTACTTGTAGGATTATTTAAACCTGATAGGATAGTAGCATATCCACCACATCCGCTATCGAGCCTTACCCACATATTAATAGTTAGCCCCCAAATTGTCTTTTTAGCATAAATTGGATTTGGAAATTTAAGATATGATTTTGCAGAAAAATAATAACATGCGTCATAACGTGGAGATTGCACGCCAATACCAATACCAACAGATGCGTTGTTAGAAGCCAATGATAAAGTTGTATCAGTAACACTCGCATTTTGCACAGAAAGAGTAGTGTCATCTACACTTACAGAATCATCTAAAATATTCAATGATGTATTAGATACAGAGTAGTGCACACCAATACCAACTGATGCGTTGTTAGAATATCCAGAGATATCTGATACAGATGAAGTTACCATTTCATTTGCAATAAACGGATATTTTTGTCCTTCTGTTACTTGGATATCTTTTATATCTACATCAAAAGTATAAGACATACCGCTAGTGCTCATGTCGTTAGTATAAAATTCTACCCACGGATTACATGTAACAGTAGTGCCTGCCCTATCAAAATTTGCGTTTATAGTTTGATAAACAGTATATTCATGCCATTCTCCATCTGCATTTAAAGTATCTACCATATTTGTCACCCAATCATTATCACATCTAGCAGCTCTTAAAAATAATTGAGTATTAGACTTAGAATGACAACGTACCTTGCATGAATAATAATATTTTCTTCCTGCGGTAAAAGGGAAGCTACTCCCTATTTGTAAACCATGCCACAGATCTTTCCCTGTGCCTGTGTATGAAAGTTTATAATTATATCCACGTTCATCTGTAAGTTTCGTTCTGGTAATATGAGTGTTATCATAATTCAAAGCACCTTCCGCAGCATCACCAGAATATTTATTTGTGATTCCAACTTCATAAATATTGTTCAGTGGATAATGAATGATTTGCAAATTATAAATACTTCTAATTTGCTTTTGTGAAATAACTTCATCATATATGCGAAGATCGTTCATTAAACCAAAATAATTTGCACTACCAATTTGAACATAACCTGTAAGATAACCACCATTTCCCACGTCCGTTCCAATTAAATTTCCATTAGTGTATGATTTAAGTTCTGTACCATCATACGTAACACAAACATGATACCATGTGCCATTTGAAGAACCTAAGATTCTACTTGCGCCAGTAATTGCATATATATCATTATTATGAAAAGAACATGCACGAGGATAAGTCGTACAAGATTCAAAACGAAAATTACTTCCCCAAGAACCATCTGTCTTTTTATCGCCTAACTGCAACATTTGATTCCAGTCAGCTTTTGTACTATTATCAGCCAATGTCCAGAAACACACGCTGAATTTTTTCGCATTAACTAATCCATCTGCTGTAAAACTTATAGGTGAAGAATTAGGGACATTTAAACATTTTCCAAAAGTGCTACATGTTCCTTGAACATAATTTCCAGAAAAATATGAAAAATTACTCAACCCTTGATTATTAATATTTCCAATCATAGGCATCCATACTTGTAATCCCAAACAACCCCTCCTTTCTTTTTTGAGAAGGAAGATAAGCTATGACACCTATCTTCCCTGTATTATGAAAATACAAAATTTAAACATTGATTTGAACTATCATATTGTAAAGCACAGTGATTATCAACATGTACTTGATTAGCATATAAATGTGGCACATCAAGATATTCATTCCCTTGATTTCCTCTGACAGCTAAACCAGCAGGCCATCTTACAGAATCATAATCAGTGTACATTAGTTCAACTATTTGACTTCCATCTGAGTTTACAAACTTAATCTTCGGATTGTTTGCGCCATAAGCAATAGATGCAGATGTAGTACCTTGAAGATGTAATAAACCAGACTTTACTCCGCCATTATGAACAGACATTGAAGAAAATGTTGCTGTTCCCGAAACACCTAATGTGCTTGTATTGACAGTTGATGCAAATAAGTTTGCGTCTATTGTTGCTCTGTCAGTGAAATTTTGTTTTCTAAAATAGAAGTTTCCGTCTGAGTGAAATAATAATGTTGCAGCAATTCTTCCAGCCCAATGGAATCCTATTGAAGGGGCGTATGCTATATCAGATTGTTTAGCTTGTACGCAATCATTTTCACGAATTTGTAATCCTGAACGCCCATATCTAATGTCCGCAGTTGCAGAATAACTACCATAAACCGTTGCTTGTCCTGCTACATCGTATGTTCCATCAAATGTTCTTCCAAATATATATCTTGTTGTTTGAAGTTTTGTGGCTTGAGCGGATACACCTGTAAACTTTCCAGTGGCATCAATTTGAACGTGTACGGCATCAGTAGTACTATTATTTTGACAATTGGTATAGAAGTCAATTGCTCCATCATTTGCCAAAATTAATTTTTCATCGCCACCTGTTCCAATATAACTATTTTGGCAAAAAGTCGAAGATTCACCGCCACCAATAATCGTTGCACCTCCACCTCCGATTGCAATACCATTTCCATATGTATCACTTTTATTGTCAATAAATCGAATCATTTCATACGATGCTTTTGTACCTTGATATGAAATATTACCTGTCATTGTTCCACCAGAGCATTTTAGGTAAGTAGTATTAATTGCGTTTCCATCTGAATCTGCTGTAGCTCGATTTACTGCTGTAGTTCCTAATTTACTTACAATATTAGCCGCAGTAACACTATAAGCACTTGCACTTGTAATATGACCAGTAGAATCCACAGTAATTTTTGGAATGATAAGAGTATTTGTTGCATCTGCCCCATAAGTTCCTGCTGTAACACCAGAAGTATTGTGAGAGAGTGTAGCAACACCTTTTGATATTGTTGCTTTAATATATCCAGTGCCTTTGATACTATTTGCACCAACCGTACCAATATCTGAAACAGTAATAGAATCGAGTTTTGATTTATCACTAGCTGAAAGAAAACCACTTGATGCGCCTGTAGCTTTGCCAATAGCAGAAATTAATTGGTCTTTTGTAATAGTGATAGTATTTGATACAACAGTAAAATTTGTTCCATTTAAACTCAATGTCGAAGCATAATTATGAGTGTGTCCACTTGAAGCTGCGCCAATAGAAGATAAGCTAATATCTGCTGTGCCATCAAAAGAAGCATTACCAATTTTACGTGCTGTTTGAAGTTTCGTTGCGGATGTGGCATTACCATTAAATCCTCCTGCATAAATAGTACCATCAATAGTCATATTAGCAGTAGTAACAGTACCTTCTTTTCTAATCCAGATAGTTAAATCACCAGTATCATTTGTTAAGCTAGTGTCTTTCCACCATTGTCCCCATACTACATATCCGTCAGTTATACCACTACGCCAAGTGCTAGTACCAGTTGTAAAAGTATCAGATGTTGTAACAGGATTTAACAGAGTAGTTCTAGTCGCAATACCATTCAAATTACCATTAAACTGAGAAGCTGTAACTTGTGATAAAGTTCCTTTCCCGTCATTGTTATGAAATCTATATTCTGTAATTAATGGAGTTGTAGTGCCATCTATCCAAGTATATCCAATGTGAACTTTTCCACCCTTAAAATCACCTTTATCAAGTTTGATTTCATTATGTGATACAAGCTTTAAACCAGTTGTTAATTCAGATAATGTTGATGTTGAAGAATTACCTGAAACATTACCAACAACATTACCTGTTAGTGTTCCCATTAAACCATTTACGAATCTTGCTGTACCATTTACAATCATATTACCAACAGTAATCGAATCAAATTCTGTAGATGTTGCTTTCAAATAAGTAGAAGAAATCTTATTTCCTTCATCATCACAAACAGCTCTATCAGCAGTTCCTTTTAAAGAACCATAAATAAAATCAATATAAGCTCTTGAAAAATACCATTGTTCTGTACCTAAATTACTATGACCATTACCTGCATTTCCAGATTGATAAGGAATTAAACCACCTACAGTCGACCTAATCCAATCACTATCATTTCCGTCTGGACGAGTTAATCCATAATATTCATAATTCCCTTTATAAGTACCCATTACGGCTAAATTTGCTCTAGCTTCATTGACAGTAGTTCCACCTGTACCGCCATATGCAATAGCTATAGAACCAACATTAATTGCCGCTGAACCATCATAAGCTTTTCCATTGATGCTCAAAGCATTTACTACTTTTTTCGCTTGATTTGCCGTTGCATTTAATGTTCCTGTGACTGTCAAATCACCTTTAATAGTTCCACCTGTAGTAGATAGAAAAACATTTCCGCCAGCAATACTTTGATTTTTATACCAAATAGAACCATCATAATCCACGTGAAATAAATATTCCCAATCTTGAGGGTGAGTAGTAGGTGTATCTGCTCGTCTAATATATAAGAATTTCTTATTATATGACTTAGCATCTTTACTCATATCTGGTTTTACAATACCAAAATCGTAATATTTATTATCTTGTGGATTGAGTACAAACTTACCATTGTTAAGAGTAGTCAAACCAGATTGAAGGCTCATATTATCATTCTGACTTTGTAAATGCCATTCGTTCACTACAATCGCAGCATTTTCAGTAGCTTTCAGATAAGAATATTCATCACCTGTCAATGCACCGTCATTGTTCATTATGTCTGTAATGATAGTTGTTCCAATATACCAATTATGTTGCTCTGTTCCAAACCATCCATCTAATGCGTTAATTGTACCATTGAAATATGCATTTCCGATTGTATCTGTATAGAATCCAGGTGTATGAATCATACCGTTGTCTAAATCAAGGAATGTTCCTAAAATAGAATAACCTGCACCGTCAACATATGTACCTTCTTTGTAATTCTTTGATTTGATTACAGAAGAAGAGAGCATATCGGTTGTAATTGCACCTGTTTTGATTTTTCCACCTTCAATAATGGTAGAAGTACCATCTGGCGATTTGATAACAAACTGATTCGTGATTGCAGATACCAAACTATCCGTAAGTGTGAGAGAAGTAGAAGATGATGTTCCAGTCACTAACCATGAGAATTTATCTGATAGCTGTTCAAAAGATGTTTTAGCGTAATTGTTTACCGATTCTGTTTCCGATTTTGTAGAATAAGTTGATTCAACGGTTTGTTTGAATCCATTCATATCTTGTTCTGCCTTTGATACACGAGTTGTAAGTGATTGGACAGTAGTTCCGTCAGCTTTACTTTCAAGTGTCGTCTGCATATCTTTAACGGTAGAATTTATGCCCGTAATATTCTTTTCAACAGAAGTAGTTCTATCTCTAATATCTTTAACAGTTGTTTGATCATAGTCATTTATCTTTGTCGTAATATCCGATTCCCAAATTTTGTCTGTAATAGATTTATCTATTTTGCTTACAGTGGAAGATACTCCGCTTAAATTACTATTTATGCTTGATAATTCGGTTGCAACGCTTTCTTGATATTCTGTATAGGATACGCCAAATTCATTTCCTTTTCCGTCAAGAATATTCGTAATAGAAATCTTGCCATTCTCATCTGTTTCAACAATAGGAAAACTGAGTTTATCTTTTGACACAGTTCCGCTTTGAATCATATCATTTACGATTAATCCGTCAGCGATTGCGCCAGCATGGACACCTGTTTCACTGTCAATCAAAACACCTTTTCCAGTTTCATCAAATAAAGAAAATGTAAATGCTCCTGTGGCATCTTGTCCGATTTGAACTCTGACGTTTCCATTTGAATCATAAAACTGTTGTGTACTATTTTTAAAAGCGATTGAAGGTTTCCCATCTTGAGATATGAGAGTTATCAGCTCTGCTGTAGCCTCATGAATCATTAAATCAGCTACAGAAATTTTTGCAGCAATAATCTGTTTAATAACCGCTTCATCAATAACAGCATTTGCAGATGTAAGATGAATTGATTGTAAAATACCAACACCTGCATTTCCTGCAAGGATATTCTTTACATTCTCCAAATCAGAATTAATAACACTGGTATTAATCTGATTATTTACAAAGTCGATGAATGTTTTAGAATCATTTAGACCTGTGATTTTATTTGCTGATATATTAGATGTAGTGATTTTATTATTTACAAAGTCAATTAAAGTTTGTGAATCGCCCCATCCTTTAATTTGATTTGCTGTGATATCAGAAGTAGAAATCTGATTTTTTAAGAAATCAATAAACGTAGTTCCATCTCCACCAGAGATTTGATCCGTTGTGATTTTCGCTGCTTGAATCTGTCCATTTACTAAATCTACAAATGTTTTTCCATCTTCACTACGGATTTGATCTGCCGTAATCGTTCCAGTTTTCATTTCATTATGGACAAAATCAATAAATGTATTACCAGTTTCACCCTGTAAAAGCTCTGTGGTAATATGTTTCATGTTCAAATGAGAGTTTACAAAGTCAATGAAATCCCCATTTTGTCCATTGATAAGATTAGTAGAGATTACTTCTGAATCAAGATACTTTGTAAAGAACTCATTGAAACTACCTTTATCACCTTCAATGTTATCAACTTTAATTTTTGAAGCATTAATAAAGTTAGAAACTAAAGTGTTGATTCTAGCTTCATCGAGATTAGCTGTGGTACTTCCGGCAATATTTCCAACAGCCGTTTTAAATGCTCCCATTTTAACTAGTTGTTGGAGCATAGAAGATAAGTATTCTTTTTCACTATCAGAACCACCAGTACCAAAAGATATACTATTTTTTGAACCACGATTATTTTCAGTATCGAGTAATTCTGTAAGGTCAGTTCTTCCAGAACGAGATGTGATCATATTTGAAAATTCAAGTGTGAGATCTTCTGTAACATCACAAGGATTCCATGTAATTCCAGTAACACGAAGTTTTACACTATAATCATCACGAATACCTAGACGAATAAATTTAAGTAATTCAAGTTCTCCTTGCCAATGCTTGAAAGCTTCGATTCTATAAAGATTGTCTAAAGATACAGTAAATTTGAATTGAGGTTGTGCTACCTCTGAAAGTTTCTCAACAGCATCATCATACAATTCCTTTTCTCTATCAATTTCTGTAACAGATGTATCAACAGAAGTAGAAACGATATTATTATTTTGATAATCTTGATCATGAAAGAGTGAATATATAACAGTTTTATCTTCATCAGTAAATCCATAATCTGCATTGTTAATACTTGCAGATATTTTCATGCTCGACATTTGAGAATTATATCCATCAAGAATTTTCTGTGCTTCTTTTTTTTCTTGATTTCTTTTTGCAATAGCAGCGGTAAGAGTACCATTTGCACTTATATATCCATAAATTTCTACATATTTATTATGATAAATATTATAACTATCTTTATTACCACTATTAGCTCGTTTTTCTTCGTCCGTTAATTCGCTCCAAGGCTTTGCATAATCTTGAACTTTTTCAAGTTCTTCCGTGTATTTTTTATTTAAAGCATCTAATTCAGATGTTCCATATAAATCCCAATTAGTTTCCCAGTCTTTGATATAATCTTCTTTTTTCTCGTCTACTTTTTTAAGATTACGGATTGCGATTTCAATATTAGGAATAATATAATGGAGGATGTCATAGTAAGTATAATATCCACCATATCCATTTTCTTGAGCTTTTAATTTCTCAAGATACTTGTCATGGTCAACACTGCCATCTGCTTTTGTCCACGGTTTATAAGTTGAAAAATCATTATTCGATGCATCCCAGTTTGGGTCTACAGAAACTTGCAGACTTGTTAGTAGAGAATTATAATATTTAAGACTTTCATTTAAACCATCTTCATTCATATCATCCCATTGTTTGATATCTAAATCATCTGCGGGATTTCTATAAATAATATCATTTACTTTTTGGCTTGCGTCCGCTACATTCTTAGCAACTTCAATATACTTATCACGGTTATCATCTCTATATTTAATCCATTTCTTTACTTTTATAAGTAATTCATCGGATATATATGGAGAGCATAAAAAATAGTCCAGATTCATAACATAATAATCGCCATAATTACAATTAATTACATTTAAATCATCATCTCCACGTACATTGAATCTTGTAAAGATAGAATCTTCATCTACATCAATATCAATAGATTGTGCAAGATTTCTATAACTGATAAAAACAGTTGATTCATATTTTTTATCATTTAGATTTTCTTTTGCAATGGCTTTGATTTTCCGATGAATTGTATCGAATAAAAATAGAATTTCCATGCGTGGAGCAATATAAGAACAACAAAGAGCATATAGATTTGTATTATCTTGTGTAATAGCAGGAAGCTTTCGTGTCCATAACACGGGATCAATATCATCATCATCTACTGACCACCCAGGAAGTTTTTCTAATAGAAGATGAATAAATGATAAATCATGTTTATTTTTATTATAAAAAGTAACAAACTCTTTAGCGTATCCGAGTTCATTTAGATTATTCTCCGCAACTTGTTCAAGTGAATCTTTATCACCTGTGTTACATTTAAAATTTAACCAGTTTTTATCTTCAAATTCTTTTTCAAGAGAATATGCAGTAATTGATTTCTTTTCACTATTTCCATCATTGCTTGTTTTAGGATTCTGTATTTGGAACATGCCTAAATCTTCCAAGTACATAGTCATATATGGAAGTAGAAGATCATAACCTAAAGATTTTACTTTTTTACCATTAATAATAATGTATTCATCAACATCAAATGTAAGTTCATCGTAGTCTTTCACATGACAACTATATTCTACAGAATTAGTATCTACACCATTAAGTACCATTAAAGGATGTAAATTAAAATCACATAAATATATTTTTTTACAAGTAGGTATCATATCCATCCACCTACCCTTTTACATGTATAGTCAAATTCTACCTTTACACTGACGGTCGCAGAGCAATCAATCTCAATTTGATTTTCTCCTGGAAGAAGTCTGAGCCAATAAATATTTCCTACATCTTGCCATCCTAAATCTTTGTATGTAATTATTCCAGATGTAGTTTGATCATATGGAATACAATTTTTACAATCTATTATCATATGATTATTTCTACGTGTTAAAAAACTCATAGAATTGTTATTGTCGGTTTTATTTTTTATAGTAATATTAGCATTGGTAGTTGAGGTTTGGTAAATGTCCAGAACAGGATAAACATATTCTTCTAATTCATCTGTGAGATTATTTATTGTTATATTTATTTTGCTGCCATTAATAGAATAGGTTTGACTAAATTTCTTTTTTCCATATGCTGAATTGCATGTAAATTTAAATGTTAATCCTGCAAATCCACCACTCATAGGTTTCCATTCTGTTTCTGTGAATTTTCCACAATAAATATCTGTTATATTATTTTCACAATCATAAATTTGAATATCTTGTGATATTTTTGGTGATGTGAGCCACGCTTCAATAATTTGTTGTTCCGCTTCTGTAAATGGCTTTTTGTTCTTTTTAATCAATCCATATTCAATTTCAAGATTGTTATATGTAGTCCCATATTCATTTGTTATGGGATGTGCAATAGTAGATTCACCTGAAACATTATCACGTGTCATACCAGTTACAGAATCTACTGAGTCAAAACTTGCCAGTATTAATTCTGAACTATTTATCGCATTTTTGGTTGATTTTCCATTATAAATAAATCCTGGCATATTTATTCCTCCTTTCCAATTTTTAATATAAGAAAAGTGACTACTCCGATGAAAGAGTAGCCACCTAATTTATTTACGTGTTGTAATACAATCATCCAAATCTCCGCTTATTCTTACGGATATCATTTTGTGTTTTACTACTTGCAAGATCAAGAATCTTATTCAATTCTGGAAGAGTATCACGTGTTAGATCACCTTGTACAGTAAATGTATTATATACATTGTTTACACTGTTTCCAGAAGCATCCTTAACTTTAAGTTCTGGCATTTTAAAGTTGCCATTCATTGCGTAATTCTGCTGACGTTCCGCCATATCAATTAAAGTTTCTGTAATATCATTTGGAATTACCATATCAGAAGCTTCTAATGGGGTAATCCAACCATCTTTTGTGACGATGATTTCACGACCATTTTCATTTGTCATAGCAATACGATTTGAACCTACACGCTTTGTTCCCTTTGCATATCCCTTTAGATGTCCAGTATTATATCCCGTATCAAGAGAATTAGAGTTTTTCATATTAGATTTATCTTGGTTAGTAAAATATTGACCAGAAGTTATACCGCCAATATTATTCAAAATATAATCAATACCTGCCATCATATCACTGTAATTTTCACCAGCACCACTAATAGCATTACTGATAGCATCTGACATTTTTGCAAGGTCTGAACTTAACTGATTAGACCACTTCTCAAAATCTTCACTCAACTGAGTTTCAAGATCATCCAGACCATTCACTGTAATGTCATATACATGGTCACGTACAGTATCATCTAAATCATCCTGTTTATCCTTGAGTGATGCTTCAAGTCGTGCTTTCTGTGCATTAGATTCTGCATCTGTCAGTCCTTCAAGTCCACGAATCTGTTGCTTGATAAGCTCAATCTCATCTGTTTTCTTCTTAATAGTCTTATCATAATCGTAATACTCTTTCTTTTTCTTGAGTGCCTTTTTACGAGCATCAATTTCTTTGAACATTGCATCCTGTACAGCTTTAGCCTGATTGGTAACAATACTGATAATAGACTGCCTATAATTATTTACATTCTTCAAAGATTCCTGCATAGCTGAATCATTCTCAGACATTAATTCATCATATGTCTTTTCACCATATTTTGATTTGCTAGAACCGTTTGCAAAATCATCCATGATTTGCTGACGTTTCTTCACATATGTTTGAAGATTATTCAGTTCTGTATCTAACTGTTGAGAGTTCATCGTAATAGACAATGCACCCATCTCTGTCAGATTTCCAGTGTCCTTATCAATCATCATATCTTCTGTGATAAGATCATTAATAGAACCAATCTTATCTTTTAGCCGATTTGCTTTTTCGATTGCACGATCAAACATTTCCTCGTAAACAGTTGTAATCTTATCCTGTTTTGCTTGCTCAATCTGTGTATCAAAATCACTGATAGCATTTTGGGCTTCAAGAATTTGATTGGTCATTTCCAACCATTCTTCTGAACCCTTTTTAATAATTCCACTTTTTACAGATGCATTCAGTTGTTTCTGTAAATCAGTTACTTCATTTTGTTTATACTTCCTTTGTTTTTGTAAGTCATTGATTTGTGTATCATATTTCTTACTATTTGTATAATTTCCATGTGCTTCTGATTTTTCATATTTCTTCTGATGTTGTTCTGTATAATTGGAATATCTATCATTCCATCCGCTATAATAGTTCTGGACATTCTTGAATTTCTCTTGCTCGTTTGTAACACGCATAGCAGCATATTCAGCTTGAGCCTGGTCAGCATTACTCTGAGCCGTACTTAAAGCATTTGAAAGAATACGTCCTTTATCTGGATTTGAAGCAGTTACATATTTGTTATATGCTTCCAGTTGTTTCTTTAACTTAGGATCTTTTACATTGGAAGTATTAACCTTTTGATTCTTCTTTATGGCGTTTCTCTGTGCAGATGTGATTTTCCCTTTTGTAGCCAATAATGCTTTTTTAGATTTATTACGATTAGCAACATTATTCTTATAAGTCTGCATATTCTTTTTGGCTGCTTTCAAAGCAGATTGACGATATGCATTCTCTTGTTTTGATGCTGATGTCTGATAATCCAATAATGCGTTTTGTACAACAAAAGTTTTCTTTGATTTCTGTTTACTGAGAATCGCTCTTTGTGTTGCAGTGAGATTTTTTTTAGCGTTAGTAAGATTTGTCCGCTGAGTTTTTACATTTTTATTTGCAATTGATAAATGTCTTTGTGCGCTCGTTACCTGATACTCAGTTCTACTAACTCTATCCATGTCTTTAGCATTCTTCTTAACCGCTGAATTATATTGCTGTGCCGCTTTAAGAGTTGTACCTTTTAATCCCTTTGTGTTAATTGCTTTTCCTGAATTTATAGCTTTTCGGATTTGTGTTTTTCTAGCAGAAGAAGCATTTGATTTATTTAAAACCGATCTTAAATTAGAAGAAGCTGAATCAACTTTTATGGTTGATTGTGTAGCTACTTTAACAGCATTACCACGTGCTTTTCTCGCAGAGGTAAGCTTTTTTTGTGCGTTGCTTTGTGTTTTCTTTGCACTGTTTAATTTTTGTTCTGCTTTTGTTATATTAGGATCATCTACTTTGATTTGTCTAGCAATAGAAGCAAGTCCAGATTTACCTGTAGATAAAGAAGAGATAGCACTTTTAAGCCCATTGACTTTATTTGTTAATGTATCAATCTTTTTACCTGCATCCTCAGTTGGCATATTCGCCCACTGTTCAAATACTTTTAATTGTTCATTATACAAATTCTGAGCTTCTTGTGTACAGTCTTTTGCCTTATCATAATAATCCTGATATTTCTGAATCGCTTCTGCAAGACCTTTTCCAAAGTCCGTAGTAGTATCCATATCTTCAATATTCCAGTATCCACCTTGAACAGCTTTCTTATAAGAATCTGGAATAACGATATTCATTTTTTGCTCAGTGTCAGAACCTTCTGGTGTGTAGTAATATGTATATCCAGATGCGATAGAATTAGCTTTATTGGTATAAGACTGTGCACCATGTTTATTTGCATTAATTTCTTCTACAATAGCTTTTTCTTGACGATTGAGCATTGTTTTCTTAAATGCAGAAGATACATAATCATTGATACGATTAGATATGTTTTCTACAGTATCTTTGAATTTTGTTAGGGTTCTTGCTACCCAATCAAATACTTGCTCTGCGTGCTTTTGTTTAGAAGTGGTTGAAGAATTATTCCCACCTCCGCCACCGCCACCGTTACCTCCACCAGAGTTTCCACTACCGCCAGAAGATGTTGGGGTGGTATTAGTTTTTTTGTTGGAAGAACCTAATTTTCTGCCGGCTGCGCCACCTGCAAAGTTTCCATGCATACCACCTGCAAATGCATGAGATAAGTCAATATCTCCAATATCATCTACTGTTCCAGAAGCATATGCTCTAGCATGTCCAGAAATACTTCCATTCTTTAGAAGAGCTTCTGTTTGAGAAGCAGAGAATATCATGTCTCCTTTTTTTAAATGAGCTAAATGAGCACCGCCCGGAATCAAACTCCATATACCGTTATGAACTATAGACTCAGAATGTCCATTAATACGTTCTTCATTTACTAAAGCTGTTTGATCATGTGGAATAGAAACATTTCCTTTTGCAAAAGCAGGAGAGAAGTCTGTTAATGAACCACTTGCAAATGCACGTGCGTGACCTAATGAAGTCATTGTGCCTGATGCAAAAGTTCCACTAGAACCGCCCATTTTTCCACCAGATGAAGAATGAGTGGTGCTTCCACCAGAAGGAGCTGAACCAACTGTTTTTATTGTATAAGTTACAGTTCTTTCGATGTTTGGTGGATTGTAGGAAGGGGTTGAACCTAATGTATAATTTACTTTTGCACTTTTATCATCAGGTTTATAACCATCAGGGATTCTTGAATCTTTACCAAAAATAACCTTTGCATTTTTGTTTTTTGGTTTATAGGTATCAACATCACCATGTTTTGCACTAAATGTTACAGAAGCTTTTTTAGTAGAAGTACCAGAAATATTACCTGCAAGTTTACCTTTAACTTCAACAGTTCCAGAAGGTTTACCAGTAACGGATGTAACCTTACCTTTTACATTTACCGTACCGGATGGAGTACCTGTTACTTCTGTGACATTACCTTTTACGTCAATAGGAGTGCTTGATGCAGCACCATCAGTCTTTACTTCACCAACGGTAGCATTAATCTTTATCTGTTTTCCACTGGCATTTAATTGATCGGCTTTTTGATTAATCTGATCCAATTGATCTTGATTTTCAACATGACAATCGATTGTAACAGGAGTATTATCCGGAATAGATTCCATAGAAGACTCCAAATTATTTACATCAGACTCGCCTTCTACATCACATGTTACAGTAGTAGATACTCCTTGAGGAATAGAAGCAAGAGAATCTTGTAATTCTTCAACACCACCATTTGTAGAAACATCCGCATTGATAGTGATAGAACTTCCCTCAAGATTCTGTAAATTTTGAATATCGGATTCGGCTTGAGATGTATCGACATCTACATTTTCTTTAATGTCTTTATTATTCAAAGCTAAAATACTATCTTCGGCAGTTTGAATATCCGATAAATCAATGGATGAATTTCCTGATTCTTGCGCTGCTTGTTTTAGACTTTCATAAGCTTTAGTTGCATTATCTGTAGCCGTTTGAAGAGTATTATCCATTCCCTTCTGAGCATACTGCGTCTGAGTATCCATCTCATTTTTAGCTTGCATAAAGTTTTGCATTGCTTGAACAAGATTATTGTCAGACTCATATTGACCCATAGCAGAGGTTTCATACTCATTCTGTTGCTGATGTTGTACTTCCGCCTTATAAGCCTTTTCTGCTTCAACAGCTCCCTCTTGTGATTCATCATAATGAGGATTTCCTTCACTATCAGTAGTAACATGTTTATCTACTTCTGATGAAATCTCATTTAATTGTTGCTGAATCTTATCTGGATCTGTTGTATCAAAATCAATCTTATATTGTTTACCTGTAATCTCATTGAGATCATCGACAGCTTCTTTAGCATCGTCTTTTACTTTGTCAACATCGGATGTATCTGTTTCAGGTTTCAGAACTCCCATAGATTCAAATACTTTTCCTAGCATTTGAGCCTGTTCATCTGTCAGTTGAAATTTCTCTTTCAAAGAGTCAAGAGCCTGTTCCGCAGGTTTTAATTCATCACTGTCATATTTACCATCAAATAAATCAACACCATTTACTTGATCTGCTGTAAAATTGGATAATGTGTCAATAGCTTGCTGAACATCTTTATCATTGTTGTCTTTTGCGTCCTTAATCTGCTTAAAGACATCATCATATGTCTTTTTTGATTGTTCATCGTTTCCGAAATCAGGAGTAGAAGGATTGTCAGAAGTAGCATCTTTATTAGCGTTCTCTTTATCTTTCGCTTCTTTTTTAATCTGCTTTTCGGTTTTTACATCTATATCATCAAGAGAATCTTCATATTTTGATTTAAGCTCATCAATATCCGCTTCCATCATAGAAGCAATTTGTTTTGCCTTATCTCCATATTTTCCATCCTTATCCAAAAGGACTTCTTCTCTTTGTTTTTCAAGAAATTCTGCTTGATCATGTGCTGCGTCAATCTCAGCAGAATATTGGTCTGCGGTATCCTCAGTTACATTTGAGAATCCGTTTTTAATTTGCTCAATATCTGCTTTATACGCTTCTACATCATCTTTTGCCCCTTGAATAGCAGTAGCATTTCCACTATCATTTTTTTCAAGGTCTTTAACTCTGGATTGAGAATCAAAAAGATTCTTATATGCTTCGGAAAGTTTTTGTACACCTTCCTCAGTCGTTGAAAATACATTATTGTGAAATCCATAATCTTCAAGACGACCAAACATATTTGACATGAAATCTTTTCCGATTCCCATAGCACGAGAATCACGTTTAAGGTCAATATCTCCAATGTTCCAACCCTCAGAATCACTATATGTAGCCAATCCTTTAGTTTTTAAGTCATTAAGAAAATTCTTAACACCTTTGTCATTGTCAGTGAGATATCTTTTTGCTTTATTATAATTTTCTTCAAAGTTTGCAACATCTGTTGCACCCGTTGGAGAAATCATTTTTGCAAAACTCTTAAAATCATCCGTTCCGACAAGTCCCTTATTATATAGTTCTTTGGCATTTTTCAAACCCGTAACCATATTCGTATACTTGTCACCAGCGTTTTCTGTACTCTGTGCATTTACCCAATCAGCATAATCTGTAAGAGCTTCTTGTTGTTGCTGATACAGAGCATTATATTGTGAACGTGCTTGACGAATCTTCGCAAGGTCATCAAACATGTCTTGAAGTTTTGCTTTTTCAGTATCGTATGATTCTGTATTTTTAGCTTTCTCAACAGCTTTGTTTTGATCTTGAATAGCCTTTGTCTGCTTATCAATGGCATCTGAGAAATCTGTTGATTTTGCTTTATGTTGAACTTCCAATAATTGAGAAAGAGCATCTTTATTTACTTTAATACCTTTTGCAGATTCAGTAAAAAGATTCTTCTTTGTGAAATCATAACCTTCGACATTATCTGATGCGGCACTAGCTAATGATTTTAATGTATCTGCCGTAACACCAGTATTAGACATAGATTCAGAAATTGCAGTCTGCATTGTAGAAAGATTAGAAGTGGCAGTGGTTACAATTTTCTGCATCTTATCAGCAGATAATTGTGCTGCACGTTCTACAGAGTTCATCTGATCAAGAGCAGTTTTCCAATTTCCTGTAAATGACTTATCTGTAGCAATGGAAGAGAGTGCATCTAATTGAGAAGATGTATAGTCAGATTTTAATTTATCCTCAGAAAACCCTTTATCTCCACTGAACTTGCTTGTGATATTATCAACATCTGTTTGTAGTTGATCTAATGTATCATGGATTCCAGAGCTGTTTCTTAATTGTTCATCGGTGAATGTATCTGTTTGCTTACGTACTTTTTTAACAGCGTCATCTGCTTGCTTTTCATACTCATCAAATGACATTTTAGTTTTCTTATCATCTAATGCAAACAAAGATGTAAGAGCATCTTGAGTGTCTTTTTTCTGTAAATCTTTTACTAGATTACTAGACCAATTTCGGATATTTTTTTTCAATTCATCCGAACTAATTTCTCCCAAATTTCCACCAGATATAGTTTCTACTCCAGATTGATCAAGACCAGATATTAGATTTGTCATCATTGAGTCAATTTCTGGTTTATTATCCTCAGATGTTAGATCTAAATAATCTTTATTTGATTGTAGAAACGCTGGCATAATTTCTTTGATAGCATCTACAGATGCTTGCGCTTCTGTAGATAACTGTTGTTGATAATTTCGGAGAGTATCAATATTATCCTTATTTAAGAAATCATTTTGTGTATACTGTTGACCAAACCACGAAGAACCTTTAATTCCAGCTTTTTTAAAAGTTTCTATGAGATTTGCATTATTTAAATAAGCATACATACCAGTGGTCATTCCGTCCCCACGATGCAGAAAAGCTTCTTTAATTTTATTACCATGACCACCATAATCTTTATCATCATAATCAGCAAGGAAATTTTCAATGGCTTTTTGTTGATTAGTAAGACCGATTTCTTTTGTAAGACCTGCATTTTGATACATTTCTGCTTTGAATTTATCAATAACATCGCTTGCTTCGTTTGCAGATTTCGCATACTGAGTTAATTTCTCAGATTGTAAAGCATTATTTACTTGTTTTGTACTATCACCTACAGAAAGAATAGCTGTACCAAGCGAGTTATAACCTTTGATTTGAGATGGAAGATAAGTTGCCATCTGAGCAGAAAGCTCATTATATTCTTTAAATTCAGAATCTGTAAGAGAACCTTGTTCACCTAAAGAAGTAGCACCTTTAGCAAGTTCAGTATATCTTTCCGCATTGTCTTTAATCCAGGAAGTTGCTTCTTGCATGGTGCTATTTGTTTGCTTATATTTGCTAAGTGCTTCGTTACCTTTCTCAATAGCATTTTCCTGTTTGTTGGAATAGTTATTCCATGCTTCTCCGGCTTTAGTAAGACCATAAGAAATCGCTGTATCAATAAGAATATTCCCACCAATTGAAAGAGCGGTTTTACCGATATTCTTTAAACCTGCACCTAAATCTTTTGTCACGCTAGTGGATCGAATAGTTTCTTCCCCATTTTTAGAAAGATATTCATTATAATCCTTCATTGTAGCAGAAGCTTCTTTCCCATCCTTTGTTGTTTTGTTTAATTCTTTTCTAAAACCTTTTAGACTTTTGCCATAAGCATCAATGGTACTTGCAGATGCTCCACTATTTTCAAGGAAATTCTTATCTATTTTTTCGCCATTCGAAGATTTCTCATTCATTTGAGCAAGAATATCATCTAGTTCATTGTTAGTTTTCCTCTTTGCTTTATAATTTCCAATTGAGTTAAATATCTACGATTTCATATAAATATCTTTTTGGGAGGAGATTTTTATATGTACAAAAACTATAAAATGTATTAAAATACATAAAGGAGGTTGAAACAAAAATGATGGAAAAGAATAAAAAATTAAAATGTTCTAAATGCGGGGAAAAAGGATTATATTTTGACGAAGAAGATAATGCTTATTGGTGTGCAATGTGTGGAGCGAGTACAAATCCTGATGGTACTCCATATATAGCACCTCCACGACAATATTACATTTGTCCTAGATGTGGTAAGGGTTGGAACTATGCAGAAAATAATCAACATATCTGTAAGAACTGTCATTATGAACATATGATTAAAACTGAGTTTTCAGATGAAGATTATGAAAATGCAAGTACTTCATCTCCAAAAGCATTTAGACAATTTAAAATAAATTTACGTGAAAAATATACAATCAACAGTGACGTATTCGATTCTGATTTATATAATACATTAATAGCAGAAGAATATAAAGCATCTAAAAAACTTAAAAAAATGAAAAAAGAAAAACGAAAGAATTTTGAAGCTAATAAAAACAAACTTCATTGTCCTAAATGTAATTCAACTAATGTAACTACTGGACAACGTGGTTATTCATTTCTTACAGGATTTCTTGGAAGTAATAAAACTGTAAATAGATGTGGTAATTGTGGATATAAATGGGAACCAGGTAAATAAAAAACTCACAAAAGGAACACACGTATGATACCAGAAGATATACAAAATATTATTTTAAGATATGACAAAGAAGTTTGTAATGAAATATCTGCCATAAATCTTGCCATTGAAAGAATAAAAGATTCTCTAAAAGTAATAAATGAGGTTATCTCATCAGATTTATTTTCTTATATGAAAAGTGATAAAATTTTTGATAAAGAAAAAGAAAAACAATTGCTACAAGATGCACAAGCTTTAAGAGAATTTATATCATCTATAGACAATATTGATGAATCTAAAACAATCAAACCATCTAATACAATAATTAATTATGAAAAATTATCCATACGAGATATTATAGTATTAAAGACTACTAAGAAATGTACCCACGATAATCATGAAATACAAGATGTAATTGCAAAAGTTCCAATATTATATGATACATGCGAAGTGAAATATTTAGATGTACAAGCGGCATATTGTAAAATATGTAAAAAGTATTACATGTTAAAATCCGATTTTGATAAAATTAGTGGAATAATACTATGCCAAATTATTGATCAAACAATAAATAGCAATACTCAGGATGATAATTTTATATCATTACAAAAACAATCCATTCTTTATCAATGTGGATATACAGTAAGCAGTCAAAGGAACTTATCAGCCGAAGCAAGAAGGATAATTCTTTGCTCAGTAATTGAGTCTCACTTAATGACAAAATTTGAAGTAAAAGATCATCTTAATATGCTTATTGAACGTGGAAGTAAAATTCCATCGTGGGAGAGTGCGGTTGTAAAATGGAAGTTTGATAAAAAATTTATAGATGATTACCAACAAGAAAATGTTCCGAAAATTGTATATGAAAAAATTGTATTAAAATATACAAAATAAAATGTGGATATAAGTGGTAATGATAAAATGAGAGTAGTAAATACTCTCCTTAATTTATGCTTGTTTCTTTTCTTTATATTCTACATCTAAATTATATTTTTTCATCGCATTTCTTATCGTATGTACATCTTTTCTTTGCTTGATTTCAAAATATGGTGTAAAAAGCAAATTGTTTTTGTTTTCTTTCATACATTTAGCTATAATTTGCATGATTTTAGATTTAAGATCATAATCTCCTTTTTCGTCAGCAACTACAATTAATTCAAATATTGTGAGACGAGATACTTTCATTGTACATCACCTCCATATATAATCTTTGATAAATCCATCGAATTATTTATCATTTCTATATTATCTTTCAGACATTCTTCAAACATACAATAATTCATAAAATAAAATGTCTTTTTGTATCTTTCAGAATTTTTAACAGAAATTCCAAACGATAAATAAGGAATATCATTTAATATTTTCAAATTATAAAATGAATAAGTAAAATAATCTTGCCATGTTACACAGTTATTTGATTGGTAATCATGTTGAGCATTAATACTTTTAATTAATCCTCTTTTTACTTTACATGATTGTTTAATCATATTATCACTGTCATAAGGTATTATCGTCATAGATGTTATAAGATTAGAACCGTTAGACACAGCAACTAACATTTGATATCCATTATCTTCATATGAATAATATCTAAAATGTATTCTCACTCCATCACCTGATCCAAATATCCCATTTAAAATATATGTAGAAATAGAAGATAAATATGCTTTTAAATCAAGTAAATTGGCTTCGTTTATATCATTTTTATATCTGTCAAGAAATAAAAGAGTTTGATTATTTATAGTATTCATACAATTACATATATCTTTAGTATACGATGGCATAATCTTCATAAATTCTTTTGTTATTGTTATTCTTCTGTTTATCGGTAATTCCATATATAATTTAGATTTTCCTAAATCTAATATTCGAGCTTCTTCTGATTCCAAAAATATCTTTTCTTCATTTATTTTACGTTCATTTTCAGATAATTCCTTTTCTCGTTCTTGAAGTTTTTTAATATTTAATTTATCATCAATTTCCTGTTGTCTACTTTGATAATATTTTTCTATATAAGATTTTTGACCAAGTAAAATATCTCTAATTCTTAATATATCTGTATCATCTTTATCTTTTATTAAAATACACATTACAAACAAAGAAATAATAATAGACAACACCATGCTTCCAACAAAACAAAGAGTGGTTAAAAACATTTGATTCTGATTCTTAACATTAAATACTTTAAAAAAGTATAACAATCCTCCTGCTGAACCACCTGTCCCAAACAACATTTCTAACCATATCTTCCATTGTGAATCAAAATTTATAAATAAAAAAGTAAAAATAATTCCAAACAAAACTCCTATAGAACAAAAGCATAATGATGCTAACATATTTTTCATCTCCATATAATAAATAACCTTCATCATTTATTATACGACAGAGTATGACACGATACAATTCAGAACATATATTCAGAACATATACTTAAAATTTTCTATATTTGCATTATCACATACATGAAGTATTTACATATACATAATAATTTCCCAAACGCTGATGGAACGGTAGTATATAGAAACTATCCGTGAATTTACGCCAATATAAAATATTAACGCTGTTTTTCGGGCATCCATCTTCCCTATCGCTAGAGTACACCTTAATGATTATATCATTTGATAAAACCACCCTTTCATGATACTCGTTGAGGTTGGCATCCATTGTATAACAATGAAGCCTTGCCTGCGGATCACTTCGTAGTTTGAATTGTTACTATACCTCATCCTTTCAGATTTGCCACTTATACCTATTAAATATAAGTTTAGTATCAAACTCATGTGACACAGCCTTTTGAACTGTGAAAGCTTCCCGTCCTGTCATTCATAGCAGGAGAGTGGGGCATTACCACCCACTCCATTTAAAAAAGTTACCAGAGAGTCCTTGTTTATAAATAAACTCGTACACATTACTGCTAAACTCTCAAGCGGCATAAGTCGTTTTGAAGAACGCATGGGGCGATTCCCATGTACTCTCACCGCTGTTGTTTTTGCCTTGGAATATACCTAATCCGATTGCTGCGGTATTAAGAAGTCCAAATTTATCAACAATATTTGTTAATACATTTAAAGCACCTGTTCCAGTGTCAGTAAGTCCTTTAAAGAAATCTGATGAAATAGTCGATGTAGCTAAATTCTGCATCGCAGCTTGGAATTGTTGCTGTTTTGCTTCAATGGAATTTAACCAACGATCTTGTTCCTGCTGTGCAGAACCTTCTGAATTAATTGAATCTTCATAAGCTTTTTGAACTTGTCCAGATTGAAAACCTTGGATTAATGCTGCAATCTGATTGCCGCGGTTTTTTCCGGCTAATTTTTCGAGGAGTTCCGCTTTTTTCTTGTCAGTTAAGTCATCATATACTTCACTAATATCTTTCATTAGAGTATATGTATCTTTATAAGTTTGTTTGCTATCATCAGTAAATAAGCTGATTCCACCAGGTGTTTTAGCTGTTTTTGTCAAGTCTGCAATAGCACCAGAAAGTTCTTCGGTGTCATTAGTATATGAATCGGTTTGCTCGTCATATCCACGCACCCTCATGGAGAGTATTTTTAGAGCATTTCCAGCTTCACCTGCGCTTTGGGTGATTTCTGACATACCAGTTAGCATAGCAAGAGACTGATTTATGTCATTTCCTGCTGTAGCTAAAGAAGAAGCAGAATTGGAAAGCCCCTCACCTAAATCAGCAGAGGAAGTAGCATAGTTATTTCCTAATATATTTAATGCGTCAGTTATTTTTGACGCATCATTAGCTTTGATGTTATATGCTTTCATAGCAGTTACCATATCTGAAACTGCTGTATCATCGCTTACCTCACCAACATTTGCATATATTGAACTTAACTTTGATAGTTTTTCAGAATCATCGAGTGAATAACCTAACTTTGACCATTCAGCGGTTTGATTAATATAAGATGACATACTTCTACCTAGAGAAGTAGCAGACTGAGCCGCTGATTTTTGATATTGGTCATAACGAGATTGGGTTTCATCTGTTACTTTATAAAGATTTGTCATAGATGAATCTACATCTTTAACAGCACTAATCATTTGAGATGGAATTTGCATGACCGTATTTTGGATTAATCCATATGTCATTGCAAATTGTCCAATCTGTCTGAAAGCTCTTTTGGCATCATCTAATCCAGATTTTCCAGTCAATCCTTCGGCTGAAATTCTTGATTTGAGAGTAGAAAATTCATTTTCTATATTACCTTTATCTTCAACGGTTTTGGCATTTCGATACTGATGTTCAAGTTCTTTTAAAGATGCTCCATATTTTTTTACAGCTTTACTATTTGCTTCGTAATAAGCTGCAATTTTATTCGCACCTCGTTCAGCAACACCCGTTGCTAAATTTTTCGATTGAGTATCATTAATCTGAGAAAGAGTGTTTTTAAATGTGTCTCCTGCCTTAGTCATTCTTTCAAAGCTTGCGGCAAGTTCTGAACCATTCATGCGTTTACTTCCGTTAAAATGATTCTGTAAATTTCCTAATTCTTCATTGTATGTTTTAAGAGCAATAGTAGCTTTTGCTACATTTTCGCTATCTTGACCACTATACACAGAAAGTTGCTTTTCCATTTTTGAAGATCTTGCAGCATAGTTACCTGTTTCAACATTATATCTGATTTTATTATTTCCAGACTTTGTAGAATTAGAAGATGATGCACTTCCAGAAGAACTTACTTTCAAAGAAGCAGCTACTTTATCTGATACAGTCGCACGAGCCATATCAACATCATATGAACTTTCCATTCTCTTATTGCGAAGAATCTGAGAACGTTCCGATGGAGAGTATATATCATTATAGCTACGCATTTCTTTTTGTAGCTTTCTTCCTTCTGATCTTAGTTGCTTTCTTTGCTCTTTTAGTATATCAACTGTAGAATCTTTTCCAGATGCTTGTACTTTAATAATATCTGCTTTATTCTTGCTTTGTTTTTCAATATTAGCAAGAGATTCTTTCATTATTGCATCGGCATTTTTCTTACGTGCCTGATAATTCTGTTTTTCCGCTCTTTCTCTTGCTTTGGATTCTTCATTAATAGCAAAGATAGAATCCTTCATTTTTTGTTCAGAAGCTTTTTGAGCCGCCTGTTCAGCTTTTTTACGTTCAGATTCTTGCGCTGTATAATATCCACGAGCATCCTTTTTAGCGTCTTTTTTATTTAATCCAGGATATGACTCCTGTAATAATTCTGCATCTTTCGCTATTTTTTTACGTACTTTTTGTTGTTCTTCTGAGAATCCAAAGAGATCTTTTCCTTTTTTACTCTTTGAAGCACCTTTAGAAACAGCCTGTGCAAATTGAGCACCTGTACTTTGTGCGCTTTTTTCCATGCCCTTAGAAACGGCTTGAGCTGCTTGTTCACCTGCTTTTTGAGCTTGAGAAGTATTTATCTCAGGTGTTATTTTAAGTTTTTTATCTTTGTATTCATTCAAGAAGCTTTCCATTTGACTTCTAGCTTCTGATAAGTCCAAGTCACCAACTATATGCGCTCTAAAATCACTCAAGTTTTTTCCCTCCTTTATTCATATTTTTTGTAACAAAAAAGGAGAGAATATAATCTCTCCAAAAATCATATTTTATTATCCAAAATGTGCACTAAAAACAGCATCTATATTTTTTTGTATATCTGCTTCGGTTTTAGCCCAAAATCCTCCTGGGTTAATCAATCCACCTGCTTCTGCAACAGTGAATACTTTTGGGGTAGACCATGTACCTGTGTCGTAATCAAACATCATATCATCATAAATATCAAATGAGTAACTATTTCCTCCACCTACAACACCCGTGGATCTTCCAGAGTTTTCAAGCTGTCCAGTTACTTCATATACTTTCGGTTGAACTTGTCGATAATCACTTGTGTTTTTTACGGCATCCAAATAACACAAAGATTCTGTTTCATTCATTGCACTTTCCAATTCTGCTTGCAAAGCAGCTTCTAACGCACCCCATGAATCAAATGATCCACCCATAATATTTCTCCTTATTTATTTGTATTACGGGAATCCCATAACATTTTATATTTTCTTAATTCTTTGTTTTCGTCTGACAAATTTTTAATTTGCTCATTTTTACCATCAAGAATTTCTTTTGTAGCATTATCAAAATCAAAGGCGGCTGCATCACGAATAACCTGTGTAATAAACTCCTTTGTGATTGGAATGTTAGAATCTTTTAGTTTTTGTGCAACTTGAATCACTGTTTGCATATTTTCTGGGTTCATTAACTCAACATTCATATTTGCAAAATTAGCTAAAGATTCAATAATTACATTTGCAGCTTCTACAATAATATCTAAATCTGGATTCGCATGAATGATTTTATTTTTCATAAAATCTACTTTATCAGCAACTTGTTCCTTTATAAATTCTCTGATATTCTTATAAACAAATCTATCTTCTCTAAAAGTTTCAATTGCATTTTGCATATCTTCATCTTCATAGCACAATTTTAGAAGATTTTCGGTATTTCCATTTTCATCTTTTTCAAGTGTATACCCTGTGATGAAATATGTAGCAATAGCGATAGTTTCAGCCGTTTTTGCATAATATGGTGTATATCTACCATTCTGAAAATAATATTCAGAAATAAATTCAATAGCATTTACTTGATCCATAAGTGTAATATTTTCTTTGATACGTAAATTATTTTTGATCATAAATTAATTCCTCACTTTTCAACTAATTTAAACTATCCAATAGAAATTTTTCTATATTATATCTATAGTTTACTTTTAATTTCTTTTTTTCAATTACAATGGGAGAACAGTAGTTAAACATATCTTGCTCATTAAAACTCTTCTTATTTAAATTATTCTCCATTTTAATAAAATCCTGTATTGATAAAAAATACGTATTGTCAGTTTTTCTAAAATCTAAAAAGAACCCTGAAATCACTCTTTCATAGGAAGAGAACTTTTTCAGAGATTCTACTTGATAATAATGAATTATTCCTTTGTCATTTTTATCTCGTTCAAAACTACACGATCCTTGAAACGTTTTACATTCAATCACATAAAAAAAACCGTTTTCTCCATTAAAAAAGAAAAAATCAGCGGGAGAGTGCTGACTGAATCGTAATTTTGAAGTCATATTAAATGATTGAGCTGCGTCTGGTGGTCTATAAACCAAAAGCCTTTTTGGACAAGATGCCTTTATATTATCTTCAAATTGTTTGCCTACACTTCTTGCCATATTTACCTCGTGTATACATTTGCATAAAATTCCGCAAGTGTTAGAAATAATTCTTCATTCTTTTTATATTTCCATGTAGTCACACCATCAATATTTTTAACAAAAACATATCTGATTCCGTGTTCCAGGAGATATTTACATTCTTCTGACCAATTCGTGCTATATTCACGATCTATTTTCAATTAAGTATCACACCTTTCTTTTTTAGCGTAAAAAATAGGGTTAGTACAAATAAAAGACATATTAGTGTTTTTATCTCTACTAACCCTATAATATTTAACACTAACATATATTCTCAAAATTTTTACAGTTCTCCCTTTGTTTATATGGGATATATCTATCTTTTTCATTACAATATCTTTGACATGTACAAAGTTTAGACAAATCTTCATCTGTAATATCACCTTTTAATTTACAAAAAAGCATGATTCGCCCAGTTCTTTCTACAAGTTTTTCTGAACAATTTTTACACATTTTTACTTACCTTTAATAGAAGGGGGAAGAAATTTCCTCCCCCTAATTTTTTTAATCAATTAAGATACAACTACCTTAACGATATCTTTACAACCAGATGCTTTATGTGTTACTGTTACATATGTTGTACCAGCAGCTACGCCTGTGATTGTTCCGTCTTTAACGGTTGCTGTTGCGATAGCCTCGGAAGCAAATTCACATTCAGATGCATCAATAGATACATTAGAATAGAGTCCACCTCGAAGTCCGATGACGGAAAGATCAGCAGTACCTTTACCTTTAATTGCAACTTCCGCAGGAGTTACGGCAATGTCAGTAATAGCCACATCAGCATCACCATCATTCACTTCTGTTACGTAAGCGTATACAGTACCATCTGCACAGCTATCTCCGTCAACAGCGAGAGCGTCACCTTCAATGGAGAAAGAAGATACACCTTCTGCTTCAAGAGAAATATCGAATGTACCGTTTGGTTGGAAAGAAGGAATTTCAATCTGAACCTGTCCTACTTTACCTTTCTTGTTATTATATCTATCTGCGGATAGAATAAGAGTACCGATAAGAGGTGCGGAATCTGCATCAATTGTAATAAATTTTGCGCTCTTCTTAAATTTATATGTAGCTTTAACTGTAGCGTCAGCAGAGCCAACAGTAATAGTACTTCCTTTTACACTAGCTTCTACGATTGTTCCATCTTCTTTTTCTACATAAACTTTTCCACCTGCAACTGGCTCATGAGCAAGTGTACCAACACCCTTTGTAAGTGTTACACATTCAGCGATAGCACAAACATCTCTAAGAGCAGTAGCAATTTGAGAGCCTGTATTTGCTGCGATATATGAAAGATTCCAATCTGCCATTTCAATTGTTGGAGAAAGCTTTCTACCATATTTATATTTGAATAATGTCTTAGCATCTTTACCACCAGTTACTTCTTTGTCTTCCATTGATACGGAAATGGATGTATTGAGTGCGGTTGTACCTGTAAATGCAAGCGCACCATCAACATAAAATGCAACATCCGCTACAGATACTAAAAAGTCTTTAGAATTCTTTGCCATTTTAATGACTCCTTTCTTATATTTGAGCAATAAAAAAAGAAGCATTATCCTTCGATTTTGCTTCTAAGATCATCCTCGTTTGTTTTTAAATTTTCATATTTATCTACAACTTCCATACTGGTCATCCAATGTTGAAGTGGTTCTTTGAATTTTACAAATCCACCCATTTCACCAGTATGACAAGCTTGATATTCTTCATGTTTCTGTATTCTTCTAATATATCTCCAAAATTTTCTAATTGTTAAATTCTCAATATAGTCATTCGTAACATGAAGTGCTACGGCTAGAGAATCAATATAATCCTCGGTACTTGCATCACTCTTGTGCTTTTTTGCTTCATGTTCTCGTGCTTTTTCTAATGCATTTATCGCATCAATATTCATAAATTCATCAATGTCAAAATCAACATCATTTTGAATAATAAATATTCTGCGTAAATCATCAAAAACATCATCTGTAATCAAAAAATCATTAATCCATACATCTAATGTTTCTGGATCATATGTTAATTGTGAACCATCTCCGCACATAAGAGTTAAAAGATAACAACTCATTTTAAAGCAAAATGGTAATATCGGCATATTATATTTTTCTGCTACAGAAAAATCTTTTGAAGCATATTTGATAAAATTATAATACGACATTTTAATAAATTTCTTTTCTGTAAAAATTGCATTTTTGCGAATCATAAATGCTTTCTGATATTTATTAAAAGATAATATATTTGCCATCGTAATAGGATATATAGTTAATACATCATTGTATTTATATGGAGTATCATATAGTAAATAATCCTGCATACTATCTTTAGTAAATTCCACAATTATCACCACCAACATTATAATTTTTGATTTGATAACATAAGCATTTACCATAGTATTGATTGTTTGGTCTATATGTTTGTAGAAAATTTCTATATGCAGGTTTTACTTCCCCTAATCCTTTGATTTTATCTGTATTTGACATAATGCTTTCAATACATTCACACATAGCATCTATTCGATTTGCGTATGTGCTTGTTGCATAATATCCCATGTTTTTTACTTCTTTTGCAGTAGGAGAGGAATATTCAGATAAACGAATCAAATCTTTATCTACAAATGGAAATATATATAAATCAAAATCAATAAACATATTATTTGTAATGCTAGAAATATTAGCGTCAACAAACGTAAAAACTTTCTTTTCTTTTATAGCATCGTCAACAAAGTCATGATCAAAGACATGTCCTTGCTCTGTCCATTTCTTTTCATTTATAATCCATTCTCCACCACGAATAACATCAACTTCATCAAGTTCTTCACATTTACTTTTTTCAGGAGATAATAATTTTCGATAATTTTCGTTGCTGATTAGAAGTTGCATGATTTTGTTCTTATATTCTGTTACAATATGCAAAATGTTTGAATTATTCATAGCACCTCCTAAATAACATCAACGATAGTGATTTCTTTTCTGGATAAAATAGATTCATTGACAATAATTTGAAGTTCAAAAATATCATCAATATAATCCTCGTCTGAAACCTTTAATGTAATATTTTCATTATATTTACCAGATACTTTTTGATCTATTGGAAATTTAGACTTTATATACCATTTAAAATTAATAGATGAACCTTCGATTTTTGAATTGCCGTTCATAAAAGATACAGTATAAGTACGAGATATGCCAATTTTTAAGTTAGTATTTCCCGTGATTGTGACGGATATATTATCTATAGAAGAATTATCTTTTGGTAGTTCTGGATTTTTAAAAATATTTGGATCAATATAATTACAAATTCCTAAATCTGGTCTATCGCAATTAGGATCAAATTCATTCTTATCTGCAATAAAACTTAAAATTCCTCCATGAGTTTCACCAAAGAGATATAAAATATCATCAGACCTAGTGATTTTAAATACTTTACGTGGATTATTAATATTTCTATCAATAAACACACGTTTACCATCTAAGCTTGCCGAATCGTCATCATCAGGAAGTAATACTGTAAAATTATTTGAAGTCAAAATTACATATTGATTCCCAGTTCTGCCAGTATCATATTTACTGGCAGACGTGCCATTACACCAACGTTCTATAACTTTACCATTATCATTTTGCCACTTAATTTTGAATTGACATAATGAGAGAGTAACTTTTTCATAGATTCCATTATTTCCTGGATATCCTGTGATGAGCCAATATCTATCTTCGTAATAAATATACATTCCCGCAAGAACTGTACCTATTTGAAATAATCCAATACGTTCCAATGATTTAAGCTGTGTATCAGCGATATTTCCTTGAATAATACATCTTACCGACTTTCCATCTGTTAAATTACTTTTAAATAATGTAACAGTAGTAGCAATGTCTGTTTGTAATGATTCATCAAAAGCATCTTTTTTATAATTTACATGTGATTCATTTTCAAAACCACCTGTGATATTAGGTCTAGTTTCTGGTGTCATTAAATACCATTCTTGCATTTAGACACCTCCTAGTCATAAGCAGAAGGAGTTTGCTTATATATCATTTCGTTTAATTCTTCGGATACTTTTGCAAGTTCATTTAGCGTAGCAGATTTACTTCCATTAGAACCATCAATAGATAAATCTTTAGAAACAATACTGATACGTTTATTAACTTTTGATAGCTCACGTTCTTGATAAAATTTCTTCATCATAAGACCAAGAGTATCTATTGTGTATCTTTTTAATTTAGAATCAAACTCATTTAATTCTTCATCAAAATTGATGGAGTCAATCTCAAAAGAATATTTTCCAACTGCTTTTAAAAACCATACTTTTTCAAGTCCTTCTGGTATAACAACCTTATCTTGAAATGTACTATGAAAGCTATCTATAACTTCTGTATAAGTTGTGTTTTTCTCCATCAATTCACCATCCTTATACTCTAAGTCCAGTTAGATTTTCAACTGCTCTAACTTTTTCATAATCGTTAATTTTTAGATTACGAATAATCCCAATAATTGCAAATTCCTCTGCACGTGTTTTTACAAGTTTTATAAGTTCTGATTCAAAATCTTTTTTGTCCTTTGCGAAAAGATTTTTTACAATTTCCTCACAAATTACAACTTGATTTGTTGTTTCGGTTTCAAAATCAGCCTCAATTCTAGTTGGTTTATCATCAATATAAAGAGTTGCATGTGCACCTTGTCCATCAATTCCTGTAAATAGAAGATTTCCATTTTGAACCTGTGTGATAATTTCACTTGCTAAAAGTCTTACTGATCCATTAGCAGGAATAGTAACATCCCCATTAGATTCAATTCTCTGGAATCCTGTAGTCCAGTTTGCAATACTTCTTACAGTTACTTTCTTCTCTGGATTATATTTCTCAATTTTTGGCACAACCTTTTTTTCGACTTCTTTTTTCTCAACAGAAGAAACTGTGGATGTAGGTTTTGCGTGTGTTACTGGTTTTGTATTATTTTCAACTTTTTTACTAACTGCCATTGTATTTCCTTTCAATTACTTTTTCGATTTCGACTATTTCACTAATTGACTAATTAATAACTTCAAACAGAATGGATTACAGATTTGTACAAAACTATAATTTGATCCAAACGTTTTGATTTTTCAAAAGTGTAATATGGCGTATTTGTACGCTTGTTTACGGAATATGTAACATAGCGAATACCAAAAGCCATAATAAAATATGCCATTCTTTTTGAATAGCAATAGAAATATTCGCCCATATTCGCTCCATTAAAATAGAGCCACACAAATTAATGTATGGCTCTATTTTTTATCATTAATTTTTATAATAATTAAGCTAATGAATCAAGTTTTTGATCATGTAAAAGACCAACTTTATATTCGTGTCCTGGCTCAACTAATGCACCAACTTCAAGGTCATATCTGGTAATAAGTTGTCCAGTAGTAATATCTGTACCAGAGATAGAAGTTAGACCACCTCTTGTAACAGTATGAATTGGAGATTGTCCTCCTGTTGGCATAACAAACCCAAGACCTGCTGGGAGTAAAGTTTCAAAATTAGTACCATCAGCATTGAGTGTTGTAAGATCATACTGATTTGGAATTTCGCTAAGAACTGTACCGTTATACATTCCCATAAGTCCAGTATCGTGAATTTCTTTCATGACAGCCTCAGAAATACCTGTAACAGTAGGAGTTGTTCCCTGATATCCTGCAAATGCATTAAACTGAGAAATAAGAGCATAGTCACCAGATACAGTTGGTTTACCAAAACGTCTTACTTTGGAGATGATTTCATCTGCACCAGTCTTTGTAAGACCATTTCCCTCAAACATATATTTAACACCTGTAGCGTTTTTGATTGCATTATAAACAGTCTTTACAACATATAGAGCTGCCTTATTTCTAATCTGTACACGTACCTGATCTTGAAGTGTATTTTCATCAGACATGTCACCAAGAGCAGCTTTTCTGTAATCTACAGCATAACCACCAGAGATAGTAGTTGTTGTAATTGGAACACGTTTCTTTCTGATTACTGGGAATTTCACATCCTGACCAAGAGCTTGTTCATTTGCTGAAAGATTTGCAAAATCTGTAATCTCAACTTCACAAGATTCATTGTATCCAAGTGGCTTATATGTACCATAAATACCAAGAAGCTTAATTTCTTGAAGAAGAACTGGTTCCATTGCAAATCTACGAAGCTCATTAAGCTCAGAAATAGCAGTCATATCTCCAACAGAAGCCTTTTGATTAAGTTCCATGATATAATTTGCAGCAACATCTGCCTTCTTTCCAAATTTATCAAGAGGCTTTCCGTTTGTCATAGCAGAGAAAATCTCTACAACTGCGGACTTACCATTAATTTTTCCACTAACATAATTAGCGTCTTTTCTTTCATTATTTAATTCAAATGTATAAGACATTATATTTTATCCTCCTTATTAAAATTAAATTATTCTGTAGCTGTAGCTACAACTTTTACCTCAACACCAAGATGATTTCCTACAATTCCAGTTACTTCCAGATATGGAGCAACTGTAGCACCTTTTACAAGCTTTCCGCTAGCATCAGATTCAAGCTTGTCACCTTTTGCTACATCAGCAGGAAGTTCATCACCATAAACTTCAATAGCTTTTCCGTCGACTTTCGCAAGATCAAGAACTCTTACATGCTCACCTTTTACAATTTTATAAGTAGGCATATACTCGTCATCACCACGCTCAATCTGCATGATAACTTTTCCCTTTTTTGCACCTGCTGTAAATTTTCCATCTGCAACATCACCATACGCACCATTAAATGTATCTGCGGATGCTACAGCATCTACGAATGGATAATCTCCGTGTTCAATTTGTGAAATATAAGCAAATTTAACCATTTTGTCCTCCTTAATTTTTGCAATAAAATAAGCCCGAATTTTCGGACTTTAAATTAAATGTTCTTTAAAAAATATTTGTGTCTTCTTCTTTTTCTTCTGCGTCAATATCTTCACACATCTCTGAGAAGATATCCTCTACATCATCGTTACGAGCAGAATTTTGCTCTGCGATCTTAGCATCAGCGGCAGCTTTCTTTTGTTCTGCAACAATACTCATACAGATTTCAGATTTAATAGCTGTGATTTTTTCATCAATACTATTAAGCTCTTCTTTCTTTTCACATGCACTAATTTCAGATTTTAGCTTTTCAATATCATTCTTCGCAACTTCTTTTTCTTCTGCACTAAATTCTGCTAGAGCGGAATCAAGTTCACCAAGCTTTTCTGCGACTTTTGCTTTTGCAATTTCTTTTTGAAGAATATCCATTTCAGCCCATGTAGTTTCTTGATCTTTTTTCATATCATCAAGAAGTTTCTGCATATCTGCAATAGAAGCGTTTAGTTCAGAAATCTTAGTATCTTTTTCTTCAATCATACTAGTTTTTTCTGCAAGTTCTGTGTTCTTGTTTTCAATCTGAGTATTAAGCTCTGAAATCTGTGTTTCATAAGCCTCAGATTTTTCGTTCATCTCAGAAATAGTTTCTTTGATGGCGCTTTTAATTTCATTCATATCGAATTCCATTTTTGAGTTTTCCTCCTTTTTTTCTTTCTTTTGAGCGACCTCAATAATAACAGCATCATCATCCGCTGGTGAGATATTTAAGATGCAACTACCCGAAAATGCCATCTCCATTGGAGTTCTAAAATTATTAGTTGGATTTGATTCTTCATAAATAATTTTATTGTCATTTTCGACAGTTCCCATAATTTCAATAGAAGTAAAAACATTTCCTAGTGCATAATTTTTTCTTACCCATTTAACAAATCTTGGATAACGCTGTGCATAAAGAAAACCTTCTCCACATAGAACTTCTATATCATCACCAGATTCATCTTTAATTGTTTCAATACTAACTTTTTCACAAGTTCCTACAACTTCTGAATTTTCAAAAATAGGTTCTTGGATTCCATCTGAATTAGTTATTTCACCTGTAAGTCCATGCCCCAATGGAATTTCTTTCTTTTCCTCATCGACAAATTCTGCACAAAAAGGCATTCCGATAGCAGTATCCATCGCTTTTTCTACATATTCTTTTTTCCAATGCAATCCATTTTTATTTGTTTCATTGGGATTATTATGAATTTTGAGAAGAGCAATCTTAATTGGAACACGACCATTTTTATTGACTCGCTTAGAAATTTCGAGGATATTGTTTAACATATATTTATCCTCCTTATTGAGTTGTTTATATAAAATAGGATTAACCTAATTTATTTATTGTCACTAGGAGAGGGAAGTGCATTTGCATTATTTCCCTTGCTAGTAATTGTATTTTCATTTGTCGGATTATCTATTTGTGGTCTACCACCAACCAAATCATCAACAGAAGTTCCAGAATTTTCTTGATTCTTACTTAGTGTATAACTGGTTTCATGCGGTTTGTATCGTTCAAATATTCCATCCTCAATCTCTTGATCAAGAACGCTAAAGTAAGCATCTGGATCAATCCCCGCTGATGCAATTAAGAATGATAAAGATCCGCCAGCAGACATATATAAATCCTTACAGAAATTGAAAAATGTCTGTTTATTTACAAATGAAGTAGGGAAGTAGTAAATTTCTACTTTATTCTTTTCATCTTTGATTATATTTTTATTAATAACATAATTTAATTCTTGTTGCCATTCATATACCCATGAGTATAATTGAGCAGTAATCATTTCCAGATTTGATTGTCCTGCGGCAAAATTTCCCGTAGTCATTGCTCCAATAAGAGAAGCACAGATACCTAAATCTTGAGAGATATTATTATTCAGATCTGACTCATTTTTAGAATCAAATAAATCAGTATCTACTTTGATAGAATCAAGTTTTGTACCTGCTGCGACTGAAAAGAAGCTAATTCCACCACGAGTATTTTTATTCATAACTGCTTGTCTTACAGTATTATGTTGATCTTCTTGCTGTTTTTTACTTAATGCACAAGTGCCTTTGTCTTTGCCCTCTGGAAATGTTTCGTATATAATACGTGAATTAATTTCATCCAATACATTTCGTTTTGTATCTGTAAAATAATCTTTATATAGAACGTCTTCGAGAGCTGCGATAATAAGACTCCGACCCCACGGCTCAGAATCCTTACATTTGATTTTTCTTGCCATAGTCTTGTTGTTATCAAGAATCATCCAATCTCCATTAACCAATCCATTGTGCTTCTTATCATATCCTTCTGTAATTTCAGGGGGATATTTCTTTAGCTTACGGTCAAGTTGTTCACCTGTAAAATCATCAAAATATCTCAGATTAAAAGCTAAAACATACCTGCCATTCTTTTTCCCTACGATTTTAGTATATCGCCATGGAAGAGTAATAATCCTTGCATTGATTCCAATTTCATTAATTTCGACTATATTTTCCACATCATAATCAGTCATAAATTTATTACGATCCTGAGTTCCTTGTCGGATATCAAAATAATAAAATGCTGTTCCTTCACGCATTTCTGTATGTAATGCATCACGAATAAACATTTTATCATCAATCATTTTTAACGCTGACTGCATTAATTCTTTATTCTTTTTCTTTTTAGATTTAGTGGAATTCTTAGAAGATATAATTACTTTGTCAAGACATGGAAGAGATGTCATATAATCAATCGAATTAGAAACGATGCCATTTTTAGTATATATAAAATCGGATAATCGTATAGCTTCTTCATGATACAACACTGGGTTGCGAAGAATGTTATCAATATCTTGTTTTTTGAAATAATTATATACTCCACACGAAAACAAGAATTGTGATGCATCAAATGAAATAGAAGCAGAAAAACTATTAATTTCATTTATAGGTTCTTGTTTTACAAGCTCTTGTTTCTGTGCAGATGATTGTTCTATGAGTTTTTGTTTTGGAGGGCGACCCCTCTTGGGTTTTATTTCTTCGGGCATATGTCGCCTCCTTTCTAATTGAAATTTAATTTATTAGGGTGCAATATTCGTAGTCGCTTGAATTTCCCATCATATCAAGTTCTAATTGGTCAAAGAAATATGAACCATATGAACAAGCAGTATATCTATCCTTACGATTTTTACCTTGCTCATAAATTTTAATTATGCCTGTTTGTGGCATTTTTTCATATTGAAGTTCTGCACATTCACTAATCATAGCTTGTGTTTCAAGGAATGGTCGTTCATATTCTATCTGTTTATTTGTATCAATTTCATTCTTATAATCATTATTATTTGATAATATTTCTTCTTTGGCAGTATTGTAATTTACAAGAAAATCTATTTTATTTTCAATAAGATTTTTTCTAAATGCTGTAGCAATATCACTATTTAATGATTGAGTAGCATTAATAGCGTATATACAAGCAGGAGCATTTGGATCAGGACACACTTTTGCATAATCATCGACATTCATGCAACGTAATGGTGAATATTCTACGCCTCTTTCTTCATCGAATAACACTTTTTGTAATGAATAAATTATCTGTAACCCACCATTTCTAGCATCTATGACAATATAATCAGCATCAAAATCTTCATATAATTGTCTGATACGAATTGCTTGTAAAGTAGTATCACCAATCTGATTTGATTCAATATATGGATATTGTCTTCGATAACCTTGTTTGATTTCAATTTCATTATCATTTGAAAGATAAGTAGAGGATTCTGGAATACCTCGTATACAAGCGTATACAGAATTATCATTCTGTGCACCTGCAACAAATGCAATATCATTTGATATTACTCTTACCTCATTGTCAATTTTAGGAATAACATATTTATTTCTTTTATTGGTTTTAAAGTCGATTGTTTCACGAGGATAAAAGACATGTTTTGAGATTTGTCTATTCATTAACATTGAATAAGTAAAATAAGAAGACATAGAATCTTTTACACGAAGATTTAAAAACTCAATTTTCCATGTAATCGGGTCTTGTTTTTTCTTTTCCTTAATGAGCTGTTTTAATGTTTTTAAATGATGCTTCAATGTAATACTTTCATCAAATGTCAAAAGCACTGAACCATTATGCTTTTGCATACCAGTATATGCTTGATCTACAATATCCCAAATCCACGCTCCGTTATCAATCCAACTTGAACTGATATAAACATCTACTGGATCTTCTTGTAAAACAGGATTTTCACCATAATATGAATTAAGCATATATGGCTGATTTCTAACTGTCTGGAATGGAGAAATAACAGAATCTTCGATTTTTTTATCAATTTGTCTAAATTCTTCTCGACAAATAGCATTTGATCTCAAACCACGAGCATTGTCATTTGCTACAAATACAGTAATCTTTGATCCATTCTTAAATTTTACAAAAATATTATTTTCACTTGTACTCCAATCAGCTATCTCAGCTTTTAATGGTTTACTCCATTCGCACAATTCGTCAAGTATTTTATCAGACACAATTAATTTAGCCTGCTTTTTTGTAGCTGATCCTATACGAAATTTTGTTCCTGGGTACAGAATACATCTGCAACAAGCATATAATGCTATAATGAATGATTTAGCATCATTACGACTAGCAATTATACAAATGAAGTTAGATATACCCATTAAGTATATTGCTAATTCTTGATAAACATATAATGAAAGTTTTAAATAATCTCTTACAAATCTATGCATATTTCTACGCCAAAATGTACACCATGCCAAGCTATGTATTACATTCATAGGATTACTCAAATAGTGAGTAGAAGGAAATTTCTTATATAGTTCTTTTTGATTATCATCCGCAGGATATTGATTCAAATTATTCATCTTCATCTTCCTCTGGAACAAAGAACTCTTTGTCTCTTATATCACTTCCTGTCATAATGTTTTCCATTGGTCTACATACATGACGTTCAAAATAATCTCCAATTTCATCCCAATCACTATATAAATCTTTATCTTTATAAAATTCTTCTGGCGTGTATTGAGAAATAGTAGCAAGAGTCACACCAAAAACTTCATCATTACTTGAATCTTTTTCTTCAATGGTTCTCAATCCTGCTTGCTTAAATGTTTTACTATATTGTTCAACAAGACTACTATATTCTTTCGCATCACCTTTTGTTAAAGCTCTAACCATTAGCATATTTATATTACATAATGATTTAATAAAAATCTCCTGATTATTATCAGCATTTGGATTATTCTTTTTCAACATACGGTAATGATCGTCAAGGTTTTTATAATCAGCTTCCGTAAAACCAACACCCCATCTATCAACAGCAGAAGCAGAGATATTAACATCATCCTGTTTTGCTTGTTCTCTGGATAGAATAAGTTGTCCTTGTTTTTCTTCATAATCATTTACCATAGAATCAAAATATGTTTTCATACTTCCAACATTCAAATTTTTCTTTGCTGCATAATGAGAAATTCTGCTTCTATCAGAAGATATTTCCCTAGCTGCTTTTAAAGGTTCAATATTATATACCCAATCCACTTGTTGACAAAAGTGTTTAATTGCATGTTCTTCATTACCACAATAGAAAGCAACTAACGTATTCATGTATTTGTCAGTACATTCCTTACACCAAGGTAAATATCCATCGTTTGCCTGGAATAATGGACTACTAGACTTTTGAAAATTCTGTTTTAAATTATTAAATCCTTTTCCACAACATGAGCATTTATATTTATGTTTTTCTGGATCGAATTGCACATTGGCTCTTGGAATACTAAATGTGATCGTTGGATCAAGTTTTATTGGTGAGTTCATTGACTCACGAATCGCTTCTTCTCTTGATTGTCTAGGTTTTCTATTAGCCAAGAACATCACCTCCTTTATTTTTGCATAAAATTAAGCCGATTGTTTTAGTACCAATCGACTTTATGATATTTTTCTATATTGTGAGTATCTACTATACCTTTTCGTCATTACATAAGTAATGTTTAGTGAGTAATATTATTCTCACTATCCAGTAGCGAAATCTACTGTGGATTTCTCCAATTAAAATAGGAGAGTAGCATTGTTATCTTGTTTCCATTATCATATCCATATGATATCTAGTGAGTGTAATAATCTCACTTTACAGGTATGGAATTACCTGAATATAAATTAAATTTATATTTTTTTGCATAATAAAAGAGCCACCCACGCCATCGTGAATGACTCCTTCATATATAATATTTATACTAATTTGACTTACATTTTTATTCTTTATTATCAATAATATTTACATCTATTACATACGCAACATCTTTTACAACTTTAATGTTTTCATGACCATATTTTTCATCAAGAGTTTTAATTTCTGTTTTTAATTTTTCCAAATCATCTGTCTCAAATGGAACAAATGTTTCTTCACTTGATGTAGCAGAAGTGGTAGTGCCATATAGTTGCCATAGTTTTTTGCTATCATTATATTTGATTAAAATATTATACATTGTTTTTTATTCTCCTTTATTATAGGGCGAGTGGAGGTAGTGAGCCAACCAGAGCTAAAAACAGTATGCATCCCATTAGTAGCTTTCGACATCATGTTACTCGCATATTTATTTTTTGAATAACAAAAGAAGCCACCAATAAGGCGACTTCTCATAAATTTTAATATTAAGTTTCTATATATTATAATCCTTTGCAAAGATTCTTCCAATAGTTAAATCTTCCTTGAACAGACTGAGCAGAAGATGTACCACTGGTGCAATACTGAACATAATCTATATCATTACCATAGCTATCTACAAATGTCTGCACAATGTTTGTAAACTTATCAAAGTCTTTCTCGTTCTTCACACATGTATATGCGGCATATAACATCATCGGAAGAGAAGTAGACTTGAGATTGAGTTTTTCTTCAAATTTTTCATCTAAGAATGACAGAGCAGATTTTAATATAATAATATCTTTTTCATCAACATGTTCATTATACCATTCTACAAATATATCAATATCTTTTGCTCTAAACGATGTAAAGTCATTATCATCTGTAGTGTTGATCAACATAAGTGTCTGACGTACAACATCATTTGCTACATCTTTCTTTAACTGTGTTGGAGATAATACTTTTGCAAAGAATGGATGATTTGCAACATCAAAGATAATTGCACTAACTTCATCACTCTCTAATGATTTTCTCTTCTGAGTATTAGATAATGGTTTACCACCATTCTGTCTGCGGAACATCTCACGAATATCTTCATCTGTACAATCAGAAAAGATATAATGTACAATTTCATAATCTGTGATTTTATCCTGGACAACTTCATCTAACTGTGAGAATTTCTTTCCGGCAATATCATATACAGTATTTTCAATTGATACTTGTTTCAGCTTTTTGCTTAATTTGAATCCATCAGTTAAAAAATTTCTGATAGTTGTACTACGCTGAACACCGTCAAATACATATCTGATTTTATCTTCTTTTTCTTCTGAACGAATAGGATCAACAGGATAATTGCGAATCATTGAGTCGATTAATAAGCTCTGCTCGAAATTTTTCCATTGTCCTTCTTTTCGCTGTAATTTATGGAACATATTGTATTTCCCATTTTTCATATCTCGTGCAAATGATTTGACAGTTTGTGTCTTTCTGTTGAACTCCATATATACAACACCTCCAATATTTGATATTTTTACATTATCACAATTGGAAAATGTTGTAAAGGATAAGTTTACTTTAAGATAGGGCAGTAGTGAGCTGCCCTTTTCAAGAGAAGAGATTATATGAAACAAGAAAATATATAGAAAGATAGGTATTTGCCCGAAGCGGTTTGACAGTCCGATGTCGTGCGCTTGTTTCCTTATAGGTGTGTTTGGTCTACACTACGGGCTTTTGGGATTTTATAAATCTGATAAAGAAGCTTGTTCAACTTTTTTAATTCCATCTTCACCAAAATATTTTTCAAATTCTTCATCTACTTCAATATCTTTGTATAACCCTACCATATCCAATGAAGACCATCCGATAATCATTTGAATTACATTATCTGGAAGACCGCTACGTGCACAACTTGTCGTGAAATAGTGCCTCAGGCTATGCCAGTAAAACGGGATGTCTAATATTTTACTAAATGTTTCAGCCCAACTATCCAAGGTATCTGTAGAAATTTGTTCATCAACATATTTATTCCCTACTTTTTTAGGGAATAACCATTCAGAAGTAATATTATTTTCTTCTCTATATTTAAGCCATAAATCTAAATATGGTTTAAATGGTTTTACTAATGTATATACAATAAGTTGCTTCCCTCTTGATCCTCTACCTTTAGTAGTGATTGTTTCTGGTGTTTTATATAATGAACCATAAATAATATTTTCATCATCAAAATATGAAACTTTAAAACGTGGTAATTCACTTTTACGTCTTCCATTATTCATAGCCATGCTTAACATACACGCTTTATCATATTGTTCCTTTTCAACAAGATAATCTAATAAACCCTGCAATTGTTCTTCTGTGAATACAGTTTTCTTCAATACTTTTTCATTTGTTGGATTTTCTATTTTACGAATAATTGGACGAAATCCTTCATACTCATCATCTAACATATTTTCAACATAATTACTAAGAGATGAGAGAGTAGATTTAACTCTTTTGATTCTTGCAGGACTCCATTTCAATTCAGTTAAACAATAACTTTGATACTTAGAAATTTCACGTTTAGACAAATTAATAAAAAATTTGTTGTTACATTTTTCTAATAGATATACCCAAAAAATATTAAGATCGTGAGCATATGCATCAATTGTTGATCTTGCTCTGTCTACTGATACAAGATAATCTAAAAAATCATTTCCTAATTCAACATTATCTGGATTAACTTGCTGTAATTTTTCTGGTGTCGTTAAAACATTATATTGTACAGTTCTTCCTGCCATTTGCTCACTTCCTTTCATAAATTTCTTACATAACAAAAAGAAGCAGATTTACAATAATTAAACTGCTTCTTTTTGTTTTTCACTATATTTTTTAAAATCTCTAATCACATTTTGAGAATAATCCAATTCTCCAATACTTCTAACTTTATTCCAATCAATATTATTTTTATAAAATGATTCAATCTTATTTTTTAAATCCAAATTATCATTGAATAATATATTTTGAAAATTATTATTTGTTAAATCACATGGGAATAATATATAATAATGGAGATTTTCATTTTTTAACATTGTTTCTTTTTCTAATAGTTTGATTCTATACTGTTCTTTAGATTTGCTATAAGAAATGACTTTATTTTCATAATACCAAGTTTTATAATCTGCAATAATTCCTGCAATTTCTATGTAAATAATTTTATCATCAATATGAATTACATAATCACAATTCATATTACCATTATAACCGTCAATAAAATTAGAATATTTTACATCTCTAAAATAATCTATTTGATATTTGAATCCATGTTCTTTTAAATATCTGGAAAACATATATTCAAATTGACTCGTAACATGTTCTCCATCTTCAAAATCATAATTTATCCCGTTTCCCTGTTTCCCAAAGGATATACCAAAAGATGATAGATGCTGAACCAATCCAATATTATAGTATTTCTTGCATGTTCTATCTAAAGTACCGTAACTCATCCAATCACTATTTTCATTTATTTCTCTAGTAGTTATGAAATTTCTTCCATCCAATTTTATAAAATTTACTATATAATGCACTTCTTTATCAAAATCATCTTTGGTAAGTTGTTTATCCATCATATTTTCTTGAACAATTTCAAGTCCAAGTTCTTTCTTCATTTTATTGACAGAACCCCAATATTTTTTAATATGAGTAACTCCTAGAGTATCAGGAGTAGGGTATTTAAAATCTTTGTATTCCAATGGACGATCAAGATGCTTTTGCATATTCATAATTATTGAAATACAATCATCTTTTGTATAATTTTTATTTTGTCCACCACGAGTTCTCATTTCGTATTTTTCTTCATTGGATAATTTGTATCCACACAATTCAAGCCAATCAACCAAATCACCATCAAGATATTCTTCATACATTCTTAATGTTGGCATTTTATTTTTGGGCTTAAAAGCTAACTTTTTATTTTGTGGATAACCATTACTTTCAACATAACTTTTTAATTTCCGTACAAGAAATTTTTGTATCTTTTCTTTGTTATCTTTAAAAGTTCCAACATTTAATTTTGCCGTGGGCATTACATCAAATTTGCAATCAAGACATAGATAATCATATCCATATTTTGATACATAACCATTAATTCTTGTATATTCTGATTTTGGAATCTTTTCTCTTTCTTTACAGATATCGCATTCACATTCCACTAATAAATTTGAACTTGGTTTTAAATCTCTAACATCGACTTTCATAGTTGCATTACGATCATACACCCATTTATGGTCTCTTTTATTATATTTCTTAGGTATTTCATATCCTAAATTTTCATAATATTTTGCCATATTTACTGCAACTTGAATTTCAATTTGTTGTGGTAATACTAATCCCATTTTTAATTCCTCCTTCTAAAGTATTTTTATATACAATAAAAGGAGAGAGGGTGGTAATTATCCACCAGGCTCTCCGACATTAACGTAATAGGAACATACCCTATATTTGAGTTCCGTTAATGACATTAAATCCCAACATCAGCTATGACACTAACATTGAGCAATTTGGGTTTATCACCCAATTATTAATTCTCCATTGAACAAAACAATCCAATAGATATAAAAAGAGTGCGTAAGCTATGACACCTACGCACCCTAAAGAAAGGCTAATCTATGATAATAAACATCAAATAACGAGATCAAGTAGTCCGAATACATGATAAAGTTTATGAAGTGTTTCTGCTTCATCTTTAGTAAGTTTCAGATTTACATACTCATCATCCGTATCATCATTTACATTGTACTCATGACAACTTTCACAATCACCATTGCAATTTCCAAGTTCAAGATCATCTGTAAACTCATCATATTCTTTTTCAATTTCATCATGTAGCTCTACGATATACACATCATTTGATTCAACTTTATTCATAATCTTACTATTACATTCGTCAAAGATATAAATTTCATCACCGCCAAAAATAATATATCCATTTTCACATTTTGCAGGTTCACACCAAATCTCCATTGCATTGCTGTGATTTAACCCATAACATAGAGAAATAACAAACTCATCTTTATATCCGTCACATATCGCATCATGAAAATCAATATTTGCAATTTCAAATCCATAATCAGTAAGAATGTTAATGATCTTTCTTGATGTGTCATACTTTGCTGCAATAGCAATATCTACAGTAGAATTATCTTTTATTGCAGCGTAATATTTTCTCAAAAAACTAGAATCTACATCTTCGCAAAATTCAAAAATATCATCATAACAAATTGTTTTACTTTTCATATATAATTCCTCTTATTTGCCATCAACAAGTTCTTTAAGTGCTTTTGCTGGTTTAAATTTTGGTGTTTTACACGCTTTGATCATAAGTGATTCGCCAGTTTGAGGATTGCGACCTTCTCTTGCTGCTCTTTCAACAACTTCAAACGTTCCAAATCCTACTAGAGCAAGTTTTTCTCCTTCTGCAAGAAAATCACTGATAACTTTAATTGCGGTATTAATAGCAAATTCAGAGTCTTTTTTTGTCCATGTTGTTTCTTCTGCGAATCTATTAATAAAATCTGTTTTCGTCATTTATAAAACCTCTTTCTTCTATATATTTCTACTAAAATAGGGGGAGTAGCGGCGTACTCTCCATGAAATTTATTTTAATGCTAATTTAAAAGTACCAACATCATCCCCGTAATAAACCTTGAGAATTTGTGTTGGAATATTATAAAGTCTTTTGCTGATCGAATAATCATCTGAGCCAATAACACTACCATTGATAGTAGTTCCATCTCCCTCTTTAGGATTATGAAAATGTCCCATATGAATATCAAATACATCTTGTCCAAGTAATTTTGTAAATGTTCTATTTACAGTTGTTGGATTATCATTTGTTCCATGTGTACATACAATTAACTTTCCATCTCTGAGAAAATATGTCACGAAATCTTCAAATCCACTATCAATTACTTGAATATCATTATTCCGTAGCTCTTTTCTAATGTAAGCAGGAATAATTCTTTCATAATTTGACTTATTTGCTGCATCAGATTTTCCTTGCATTGTACGTCCATGATTCCCATATACAGAGTATACTGTAATATGAGGAATTTCAGACTTTAATGACAAAATAAAATCTGTGAGAATATCACTAACATCTAATACTTGATCAATAATATCTTCTTGAGCTTGAGCAATTGTTGAACCATGAATAATTCCTGAAATCATATCTCCTAAAATTTCAACATTCAAATATTCTACTGATTCTCTATGACACCAAGCGATTGTTTTATTGGCGAGTTTTATCATACGTTCACGTAATACATCAATATTATATGTATTAAATATAGAATCTACTATTGTATAACAATGCAAATCACTTACCAATAAACTTGCTTCATTTCCATTTTTAATAGCATAATTACATTTTACAAACGGGCGTGGTTTCCGCTCATCTAACTTTAATTCAATATATTCTTTGATTGCTTCAACTCTTGAATATTCTCTTAAAACTGCACGTTTTTCTCTATTTGCATCTTGCAATCGTACACGTTCCATATATTCTTTTTCACGTAATTTTTCAAGACGCACAAATTCTTCATCTGATGAATATTCTTTTTCCATTTTATCTTGCATATATTTGTAAACATTATATCCACTGTATTTACCTACATACCAAGATTTTCTAATAGAATCTCTATGCATATCAGAATGAAGATCTTTTTTTTGCTTTTTCCCAGTTTTTAGAATTTCCATTTTCAACGAATTCTACAAGATAATCAATTTCTTTTTGAGTCAATTCAGAATTATTTATATCATCCACCGCCCAACTTATTCTTCTTCTGGAAGCTCAACCGTAATCTTAAAATCAACAGTTTCCGTTCCTTCAGGAAGAGCAACAATGACTTCCTGAGTGATATTCTCACCTGTATCTGTATCAATAAGATTTAGGTCATGTAATGAAATATTTTTAAGCTGAATATTTTTCTTACGTGGGGTTGTCTTACTTTTCATTTCGCTAATCTTGATCATGTTTTCTTCTCCTTAAATTTACATATTTGCAATAAAATAAAAGAGTAGTAATAACCACTCTTCCTAAAATAAATCTTCAATATTTGTTACGATTTTATCAGCAATGCCTAATTTAATAATTTCATTAGACATGAGCCACCAATTTCTTCTATAATTTTTATCATATTCTTTTTCAGAAATATCAGTATGTTCAAGAATAAATTTCTTAGTGGATTCTTCTGTCTTTTTTGTATATTCAAGATCATCAAGAACCTTACCAGTATCCCCCCTCGTGCCTGTATTCCCATCGTGAATAAGCACTTCCGTGGTTGGTAAAATAAATCTATTTCCTTTTGGAATACCCATAAGTAAAAGTCCACCAGCGGAATAACATTTTCCCATTCCAATAGCATAAACAGGTGTGATAGACATATTACAAATAGTAATTAATTCCATAATAGCGTTTAAAGAACCACCATTACTGTTAATAAAAATTTTAATAGGAATTCGATCTTCAATTGGAATTCCTTCATTTTTATCAATTCGATTCCATTCAATAATTTCCTGAGTCCATTCTACGACCCAATCATCAATATCTTGATTAATAAGAATTTCTCTATTTTTAAGTCTTTTGTAATAATCAATCAATGTAGGATCTGGTAATTTATAATTTGCTAAATCACCTAATTCTCCAGTAATATCTAATGTAAAGAAATCTTTATTCATAGGCTACGATACCTCGATTTTCATAATATTTTAATCTAACAAATCTGCCATTGCGGCTGTTTCACTACGTTCAGTTTTTAATAATTGTACATATCCAAATTTTTCATTACCTGCAAGTTTTTGAACAGCAGATAATAAGCCATTATTCATTCTAAATAGAGCAGAATCAGTCTGTTTGAAATCTCCGTTCATCCATAAAGCCGATCCTTCGCCTACACGACCTATTAATAATTGAACATGTTCTTTTGTAAGATTCTCTGCTTCACTTACATAAATAATGGTATTCTTAATATCTCTACCACGAATATACCCAAGATGTTCAATATCAACTGTACCTTCCATCATTTTAAGTTCAAGACCAGATTCTCCACCGAGATGATCCGCTAATGGCATTGCAAATGGGAGAAGCTTGGAAAATTTGTCCCCAGGAAGGTATCCAATTTCTTCGGCATCTTTTACACCAATCGTATTTCTGACATACAATAACTTATCAAATTTACCATCTTCGATAAGTTTTAAAGCATTTGCAATCATTAGGAAGTCTTTACCTGAACCGAATTTCCCTGAAATAATTTTAATTGTTTCATTTGAATTTTGTAACATATCAAATGCCAATACTTGTTGCGGATTTCTTGGTTTAACTCTTCCGTTAAAGTTGCTTTTTATTTGTTTATAAGATAATGCAGAATATTCTTCGCCATTCCATTTACGATAATCAACAACTTCACCATCGCTCTTACGAATAATCAAATATTCATTTAAAATAGAATCATACATATTCTCATTTGTATGTAAATAAAAATAACTCATTTCTTCATCAGAAAGAGTTACATCCTTATATCCTGTATATTCATCAAGATTCTTAACAAGATTAAGTTCTTGCGTTCCTTTTGTGGGAAGTTTAAAAATATTCTTTGAAATGAATTTACAATTAAGATCATCTGTACAAACGATAATGGAAGAAGATTGATTATACCAATAAGCAGAAGCTAGAATGATATTATCTGGTGTTTCATCCAATGTAAAATCATTAATAATTTTTCTGACTTCTGGTGTATATGCAATTACTTCATAATTTTCGCTTTGATCAAGTAATCTTGCAATGGATCTTGCTTTATATTTTACATCCCCATCTTTATGACCTGATGTTTTGATCGACTCAATTTCTTCAAGAGTCTTCTGAGAAATGACGAATTTCTCTTTAAATGCTGCGCTTTGTAAATTTAATAACGCATTGGTATCCAGAAATAATTTATATTCCAATAAAAGATACCACCTTTCCTATATATTTTGTCTTACTTTTCTGTTATTCATATTCCACAACATGCAATCCGTTATGGTAATTATCTAATGCCTTATTAATTTCTCGACATTCTCTGTAGTAATATTTACTATTGCCACTATATGTCTTAAAAATATCTTCATGGAACTTAAAACCTTTCTTCATAAGGTATTCCATTTCTTTTTTAGTAATTTGTTTAATAACAATTCACGTCCTTTTCATTTATTTCTCCAAATAGGAGAGTAACGTGTGGAGTAGGATTTGAACCCACGAACCCCATAAGGATTTCCAGTTTTCAAGACTGGTGCGTTAAACCTGACTCCGCCATCCACACATATAAAGAGACACCTCACGGTGTCCCTTATCGCCAGTATTTGAGAGAGTTTGATATTCCTGGCTTAATGGGAGAGGAAGGACTCGAACCTTCGATGTTTCTTTGTGGTTGATTTACAGTCAACTGCCTTCGCCGCTAGACTACTCTCCCTTGTTATTGTTATATGTAAGGGGAGAGTAGCGCAATGAGTGTTCTGTAATCTAATTACACATTTTGCTCGTCCCCCTTAGTCCGTTTTCTCTATTTTTAAGATGTTGTAATAAAAGTCCGAAAACCCTTGATTTTATTGGGTTTTTAGCATGTTTCACAAAAATATGTGTGGACATTATTCAAAAAACTATGCAATATTAATAGATTTTCTCCTGATTCGTTCACTTTTTGTTTTTTGTTCTCTATGTATTTTATAAGAACATTCGTTACAATTATTTGGGGTTTTTCTTGAAGTAATATCATATTCAAATCTATTCCCACAACATTTACAGATTTTTGTCCCTTCAAGATTTCTTTTGATATTAGAATAAATAACGTCACCAAATAACCTCCAAAGAGTATCTTTGTTCACATCATCTTGTAATGCCTTGACTAAAACATCAGTAATATATTCTTTTGATTCTCCGATCAATTCTTTAAATAAATTTCTCTGCTTATTAGAATCAAATTGAACTTGCAATTGGATTTTTTTCTTTTCTCTAAAATCCAATGAATCCCATTCAATATGAGAAATTTTTCTAAGATTTGTTTCTTCTATATCTCGATACAATGAAACGATTTCTTGTGCTTTTTCAGTTTTAATACTAATATCGGGATTATTCATAAGAATTTTATAAGAATATTTACCAAGAAGATTTTTAAATACGATACGATTACTTTTTACAACATCTGAAATACGATCAATATTACATTTTCCAAGTTCTTCTACTTGGTCTTTGCGTTTTCCTTTTGCATATATGAAAAAATGAGGAACTTTTTGCCCGCTATATACTTTATATCGTTTAAGAACTTCATTAGGTATGGTAGGTTTATATAGCGTTTTGGCATAATCAATAGTAAAATTTACATCTGTACATCTAAGAGCAACTACATCTATTGCATGTTGAATAGATTCCTCGGTGCTTCCTGGATGAAGTGTACTCCATACTTTTGTAATTTCATTACTAGGTGTTCCAATATTACCATGATGATAAGCCATTACAATTCCATCGAATAACGATTTATTTGTAAGTAACTCTGGATTCGCTTTTGGCATGTCATAATAATTAGGAATCATGCCATGTTTTAATTGATATTGTTTGGCACACTTAATAATAACCTTATTATTATGCACTAATAATTTATCTCCATCGTTATCATACATAAGTAACTTACTCATTGTGTCTTTCATACCAATATAAACACCTGCTGATTTCGACCATTTTTTAGTCGTATTATCTACATGGTTTTTTCTAATACAATGTGCGTGATCAAGATGAGGAGATCGCAAACAATCAACTTCTTCTTTGTTATCAAATAGATTGCAAGATACTGTTCCTTCTTTTACAAATCCAAACTTTTCTATCTTAGTTTTATCCATATCAGTAAACCACCATTGCAAACAAGCAAGAGTATCTGGGATTGCAAATGTGTATGCTCCATTGATATTGAATTTACCACTTCTAAATTTTTTAATCATGCTATCTTTGGTATTTTTTAAAAGAGTTTTGACGTAAAAATCTTTTAACATTTCTGGATATAATATTAATGATTTCTGAAACCATGTCAAATTATCATTTCTTTTTTCATTTGCATTCAATACATTTAACATGCATTGAACATTTCTACCAATCCCATTTAGATTATTAATATCATAAGCTGCAAGTTTTAAAATATCTTCATCTGTCATTTCAGTTGTAAGAGTTTGTAAAATCTGATAATTTGTTTTACTATTTAATTTTACACCACGCTCAACATTGCACCTACATGCATCACATCCATATTTTTTGAAGTTTTCCTGATAAACTTCCCATCCAGTTTTGATCACATTTCCATCTTCGTTTAAAACATTTGTATAGTATTTGTGCATTTTGAATTGTGATTCGGTAAAAATATAATCAATTTCATTAATCGAATAAGTTTTACCATAAATATCAGATATCTTTTTGATTGATATATTATGTTCTGAACACCAATCTACAAAAGCTCTTCTTGGACAATATGCAATCAATCCTTTTACAAATGGTAAACGAATCATGGAACTTTCCATTTTTTTTAGTGAAATACCAAATCCGTCAGTAAATGGAATAGTAACATCCATACGTTTAATTTCTGAACGATGATATTTTGATTTGATGTTTTCAATATTTTTGATTGTCTTATTTTTTTCATTTCTATAATATTTTTCGGTTGCAATTTCATCAGGTGATCTACGGGTTCCTTTTGGTCTATTTTTCTTTTGTTCTTTTATTTGTTTAAGTTTATCAGTATATTCTTTTACCAAACCTTGTAATTTTTCAAGTTCTTTTTTATCTTCTGGGCTTTCTGTATAAATATATCGCACTTCTTGATCAGGAATATTATACTCAATATCTGGAACTACAATAGCTCTATCAATATTAAATCCTTCCCAAATTTCACTGTTTGTCTGGCATAAGCTTGTATAAGCAAGATATTTATTAGTGTTCATTCCTCCAAGTTTATTTATATCTTCACGAGATAATCCACAAAATAATCTGTTAAAATTTTTATTTAATAATTCCTCATTTACAAATGTACTTTTTTTACATCGTGTTTGTCCTGCACCAGCGGTAAAGAACACAAAATGCTTTCCAAGATAATCAAAACCATTCATCATAATACTGTGAAAAATCTCGGTATAATATGTAACAACACTTATAATATCATCACTATGAGTCATATCAGTACATCCAAAGCAACGATTTAAGTCACTCTCGAAAATTGAAATATTTCTAAATTGTTCTTCTGATTTAAATTCTCGATCGGGATATAATTTACGTTTTATATTTGTGTTATTTCCCATCATTTCTCTAAATTGCGAATCAAGTATCTTTTCTTTTTTCTTACAATTAGATACAATTTCATCATATTCTTTTTTGTGATCTATTAGCCATTTGTAATAACCTTTACTATCGGTTTTATCAATATACAACAATTTATTATTTATGAATGATAAAATACGTTCAACTCTATTTCTTTCATATTTGTAACTACCAATTTCTTTATACAAAGAATATTCTTCTGGTGTTAATAAAGGTTCAAATCCAATATTTAAAATTTCTATTATTGCTTTACCATCACCATATGTAGAATAACTTAGATCCACGTCTTCAATTACATTATTCATTCATTTCCTCCATAATTTCAATCTCATAACCTAGCCATTCAGCTAAATCTTTCTTTCTGTCAATACATTCCCAATGAGCATAGTCACCAACATCGTTCTTTATATATTCTTCTCCATCGTATATTCCATCCCCACAAATAGAGCAGTAGTAGTTAGTTTTCTTTTTAAGAATAAAATAAGGACATGTCGGGGAGCATCTCATCATATGACATTCTTCACATATCATTAAGCAGCACCTCGCTTTTCTATTTTTTCATACGAATAACCATCATTAGTTGTGTAATATATTTCTCTGATCCCAAGATCTTTTATTGCTTGCATACAGCTTGCACAAGGTCTTGCCATTCCACATTCAATATCTTTCCTAGTGCGATATATGTATAATTTCACTTTTGAAAAGTTAATGTCTAAATGCTTGAGTTGATTAAGGCAATTAATCTCCGCATGGAGCTTTGGTAAAAGTGATTCTGAGCTATTATAATCAGCATCATCTATACGATATCGGTTATAATACTTCTGAGCTGGATGGGTTTTATTTGTATTACAACCAATCCCGACAATTCGATTCTGATAAACAGCGATACATCCGATATGCACTTTTGGAAAATCAGACACTTGTGCAATCTGTTTAGCTTTAGAGAAATATTTGTAATCAATTTTTCTCATCATATTTCATCAATTTCCTATATTTAATTTTCTCTTATATACGTAAATAAATTTGGGGTAAATTTCGATTTTAAGTTGTAGGTGGAACAACTTAACCATAGACACCATAGAATTGAAATTTGACTATCATTTCATTTTAATTTTACGATAAACTGAACATAAGAGAGTAGTGGTGTATCTTATTTCTTTTGAGATTCACGATATTTCTTTAATGCTTGCCTCATTTTTTCTTTTTGTTCTTCCGACATAACTCTTTTTGGTTTGTTTGGATCAGGGATTGCGCCAGGATTTATCTTTACCCATTTAAGAGGGAACTTCACACAGATACTTCCATCTTTATTTTCCTTTAAATATTTGAATTCATCTTTTCTATCAGTATAAATATTTTTAATACGATTCTCGTTGTTGTTATCAAAATCTTTTTCCATTATTCCATCACCTCAATCTTTCTTTCCATAGCTTGCATATTTTTCTCACACTGACGATCAACCGCCCAATCCGCTGCAATTTTTTCTGCAATTCTTGATTTATTTTGATTGCGTCCTCTTGCAGTTGTAAAATCTGATTCACTTAAATATCCACCATAACATCTATGTAATTCTTCTCTGCTAGGCATGTTGTAATATTTATTGTAGCTACACTCATGGTTTCTTTTTGTTTCTGTTTCTGTCATGATTAATGTTCTCCTTTGATTTAAAATTCATAGTTGCATCACTCCTTTTTGTGATACTTGTCAATAGTTATATATGTATATTCTCTTTTTGATTATTCAATCATGTATATCATCACCATTCTTTCTTATAAAGCTATACTTATCAAAAACGTCCACTCTGCGTATTTTCTCTAAATAAGAATCATCATTGTGTTTAGTTGCTAGATTTTCATATTTCTTATTTTCTGAAATAACATAAGCATAAACATCTGAGATTTCTTCCTTACTATACTTTTCTCCATTACCATTAATAATTTGAAGATATATTTGAGCTAATCTACGTTTGCTATTTGCATTTTGAATATTTGATGTTACTTTTCGATATGATCCATAATAATCTTTTTGATTTTCAGCATATTTATCAATATATGGTTTATCTTCTGGTCTACCATATATATTTGGTAGTCTTGAAATTTCACCATTTTCTTCGTTAAGTAGAAAATCATTTGATCTATTAATATATATTAATTCTGCATTTTCCAAAGCTTTGGTATAATCAATGATCGATTTCTTAGATAATCCACTAACTTTCATAAGATAATTAAACGTCATTTTCCCAACAACTCTATTTTTATGTTGAAATGCATCTAAGTACACATCAACTGATGAACTGATTGAATCTACAAGAAAAACAAAATACTTTAGAAGTAAAAAACCGTTTGTATTTTTAATTTGAAATATTTTTCTCATTTCTTCAAATGTAATGATTGTGAAATACTGATTGTCTTCTGTGATAAAAAGATTTTTACAATCTATGAGATAATGTTTTTTATATTCTTCTACTTTGGTTATAATCTTATTTTCAATTAATTCATCTAAACCTATTTTAAGTGTTTCATAAAATCTACGTGATGATTTCAAAGTCCCAGTAAGCTGATAGGAGAGGATTTCTAATGTGGTTACTAAATTTGTTGTTTCTTCATTTGCTATCAAACTTCTTATTGCACAATAAGCTGAAAGTCCATATACGGATAAATTTGAATCTTTATAAATATCTTCTCTTAACCATAATTGCATTTTTCAATCCTTTCTTTATATGGATATTTCTCCATGGTATAAAAAGTGACACTTTTTTGTACATCACACTCCGGAGTGTGGAGAAAAAATGTGCAAAAAAATGTAATTTTTTATACTAAAACCCAATAACTATGTATTATACCCAATAACGATGATATATATACCACTCTAAAGAGTGCTACTTTTTTGTTTTTGTTTTTTATTGTGTAATATCAACATCGTCTTCATATAATCCACTTAATATGTTTTCTCTTTGTTGAATATATCTCTTGATGCATTTTTCGATATCTGATTTGGTTTCTTCATTTAACAATGAACTCAAAATGGATAACATTAATATATTCTCTGTATGGATCAAATCAGCATAATTGTAAATCTTGTTTAATTTCTTTTCTAAATCTGTCATATGTATTATTTCTCTCTTCTTTCTTTTAAAATATCATCGCATACATCAATTGCCATTATGAAATATTCAGAATCATAATCTGAATGATTTTTCCAACTTTCAAAGTATTCTTTCCATTCCAGGATGGTATCAGTAGATTGTCTTATCAGATTCTTTTTTAAATTATTATATTTGGTAGTGTTGTTTTCGATTTTCTTGTTATTAGTGGACATTTATGTGTTTCTCCCTTCAAATTGATTTTTGGTGTATTTTTCATTTGTTCTCACAAAGGATAATTATTTTGTGTCAAAAATTGTTGACACTACAAGTTTCTCTTTATGTGTTGTTAAATTTTTCGGTTGTTGTTAATATTAAGTTTCCTATAGTGGTTGATATTCTTTATTTATGAAATTTCTTGTTTGTATCGTTGTTTCTATCGTCAATGAGTTTAAAGCAACTCATTTCTTCTTGATTATTACTTCTCTGATTGTGATGGATATTTGTGAGATAGTAGTCTGATGCTTTGTGAAAGATCTTATCCTTATATAAATTCTTCATATCTGATTTATAATTTTGTGTTTTATATTCAGATGAATATGTGGTTGATAACATATGTGAAGAATGATTTGACATTACTTTTGCGACATAACATAATTCTCTAATTGATTTTCCACTTCCTCTAGCAACGAAATAATAGTAATTTGGTTTTTCTAATGACACTGGTATATAAATTCTCTTATCGGAAAGATATTTATTTGTGATGGATGTAATTGCTGATAATGTTTCCGATGAGAGAGTGATGTTGTATGGATTGAGAGAATTTGTGTAATCTGGATGAAGTAGTCGATGTGTATCTTTATGTGGAAAGATTACACCTGAATATCCAATAAACTGATCTTTGATATTCCATTTACAAATGTGAAAGATATGATTATCATCACGATGTATCGTTTCATCACATGGAATATCTGCAAATCCTGTGTTTTTGATTTCTGATTTAACGTTATTTGTCATTTTGCAAAATCTCCTTTTTGTCTTGATATTATTTATTTCTCTTATTGTGGATTGAAATATTTAGTTTATATACTGCTAATGAATAGATTCTCTGTTTGGTAAAATTTTTATTGGATTAAAATTAGGGTATAGTGATTATATAGGTGATGTTATTTTCCTGGATGTAAAAGTACCCCCCCCATGTACTCATGTATAAGATTCTCTGTTTGAAACGTTTTTTGAGATATTTATTGTAAATGATGTGAAATGAAGTTTTGATAATTACATCTTGAGGTGTCAGTTTGTCATTTCAAGTTTTTGGTGATGTATTTTTGAGTGAATTTTGAGTGATTAGAATTGTGCGAAAATTTGACACAATTTAGACTGGTATTTTCTGATGGAATGAGATTGTGGACTTCGAGAGGTGTGATTGTTGTAGTGGAGTAATAAAAATGAAATGCATTTAAATAGGAAATAATACTGTTGATTTAGATAGATGTGACAAGGGATTTTGGGAGTTTGGGTGATGGTGAGATTGGATATAGTTTGTGATCATGAGATATGTGATTCGATAGGAGTTCGAGGAGAGTTCGTAAATTATTAGATTTTGCAAGGGGTTTTTGAAATTGAGATGGGTGATTTTGGGTAAAAATAGATGGTTTTAAATTGTCAGAAAATTTATTTTGCGTTGATATGTAAGTGTGTGGTCGAACTCTATGTCGAAGTCGGATAGGGTAGTTTTGATGAATTGTGTGTGAATTTGATACAATTTATTGAGAGAGTGATGATGTGAGAGTTTTATGCTGGTGATATGATATAATGATTTATAATTTTGATTTTTGGACGTGGAGTGTGAGTTGAACACATACACCCTAAACGTCAACGCTTCAATACTTTAAAAATGTAAAGTACCCCCGTCCCTGGCGTTATAATATGTATAAAAATAGTATAATATAGCTGATCCTGAAAATCCTTGCTATTATTAGCTAAATCTAACTATCACACTTTTTATGGAAGTGTAAAAAAGTCAAGTTTTGTTATTATTTGACTTTTTTTAAATGGTTTGGATTCTAAAATATTATGGATATAAAACAATTTGAGCGTCAAAACAGTATAAAAAAGATAGTCCATGGTAACTCATACCACCCCAGGATGCGATTAAATTGTATATACAATATAGTTAATTGCTACGATATAATGAAAAAGTGAGAAAACAAGAGTAAATAAGAGATAACAAGAGATAATGCACGAAAACATGCGAAAATACAATATTTTCAAAAAAGTTCGTAAAAGTGTTGCATTTGCAACAAAAATTTATCCACATAAATTGACGAGTTATCCACATAGTTATCCACATATACACACATAACCGCATAACATAGTATCTAATACAATAACACGTAGTATTCAAAACTACATGCAAAAAATTCCAGCCATGCAGCGTCCAAAATCTGCATATCACACATGTATATATCACTCTGAGATCATAGCATCACATAACCACATAACGCCAGTATAACCATATACATACATATAACCACACTTACAATATCACATAATACAACACATCATATCACATACAACATACATACTCATACAACCATATAATCATATATACATCAATACTCATATACATATGATATCATATATACACTATACATATATATCATTATAACATCACACTAATATCATACTATCATACCATAATACCATATACAATAACCATGATATCATACTACAATACTACCACATTAAATAATATATCACACTATACAAAGCACTTATAAACCCTTATAATATAAGGTATTATACAAGATCATATCAATCATAATAAATCAATACAAGATCAATATATCAACCCAAAACAGGCCAAAACAAACCATGACAAACCACAAAAATCATACTATTATCACAAAAAAATAATACCATAATAATACTACAATCAGACAAAAATAAATCTATCACAAGTAAATTATAAATCAATCATATAAAAATAATATGGATATATCACAATAAAAGCGAAAATATCCATAACAAAAATATATCATAAATCCACATAATACCACGCTTATATCAGACAAAATTCACATAAATAAGCATGATAAAATCACATCAAAACAAAACATCTGATCTGACAAAAACATCACATAAAAACGATCATATCCGAAAAACGACCTTGTAAAACGCCCTATAATCCATTTTCTTGACTTATATCATATAAGCATTAAAACGTCTTAAAACGTAAATTACAAGCTTATAATGGTATATCTGTAAATAAGGCATGATATACAGGTTATACAGATCACAAGCGTTATACGGTATTATTTCCTATTATATGTGATTATTTTTCTTCTTTTTCATGATAACTTTTACAATGGCTTGATCCAGGACAACGAGCTTTTAACAAATTACAAATTTTGTTTATCTTTTCATAATAAATACATTTTCTTTTATCTCTACGCTTATTATCTTTATTTTTTAAAAACTCAGTATGACATGACGTTCCTATGTTTTTGCTTAATATTACATTTTGTAATGGCATAGATTCATGTATTCCTGACTGACTAGGATAATCTAAATATTGATCTTGATATCTTATATTTTCACATGATGCTTTAATAGATGCTTTTCTTTTCTTTTTTCTTTTATATTGTGTACAATCTTTCGCAGTCACACAATAGCTGATATGACACTTTTCATTTTTACATTTTTGATTTTTTGAATTGTAAAATATACATGTCCTTTTATCTTTACGTGTTCTTTTCCCTTTTTTACTGTAATACAGTAAATTGCCGTGTATAATCGAATTGCTGTTTTTCTTATATGATCTTGTCATATTTCTTTTCTATATTCTAGTATATCACCAGGTTGTAATTCAGTTAATTCACATAATTTATTTAATGTTTCAAATGTAATTTTTTCGCCATTTCTCATTTTTTGCATCTGAGTTTGATTAAATATTTTTTCTTTTTTTATCTTATAAGTATTATAACCATGTTTTTTTAATTCATTTAATACATCTATTTTGTATATTATCAACAAAAACACCTCTTTCTAAAAGTAAAATATGTGCAAAATAATGTAATCTAAAAAATAGTGTACAATATAGACTAAAAATTAGATTATAATTTATTCAAAATGCCAATTGATATAATCTAAAAAATAGATTATAGTAATACCATCAACAGAGGACATAAAGCAATACATAGTCCAGTTGATATCTAATTAAATAAAGTGACACACGGACTTGTTACCGTGTGAGCGATAAAGCGAAAATATCGTGATGTCGGGCGTCTTGGATGGGACGCCACACCGATACGAAAAAGTAGATATCGCAAGTATAACAAGGTGGTTGACTTGTCCCACAAATACATAAAAAAGGAGGTATCATTCAATGTATACAGATTTTGGATACATTGGAAAAGTGGATGGCATCGAGTATGCAACCATCGAAGAAGCACTCGAAGCCAACGCTAACAATTAACACAAGGGGCGTAGCTGAAAAGCTTGTAAGTCCCCTTAAATAGATACCTCCAAGTAACATATTAACATTTTCAAATAGTGCAGTCAACCGCACTATAAAAAAGAATGTGATATCCAAACGAGTAACAAAAACTTGCAAGGGTTGCAATACTGACAGGATAGCAAGTAAAAGAAAAGTCCGATCATAAGACCATGCGACAGGTCAAAAATGCAAAAATCCGGTTGTCCGTATCCGATCAAAAAACGGGGAAAGATGCAAAACAAAGACCTAAAATTTGTTTAGACTGAAATAGTTTACTTGTTTTCTATCAATGATACATAAAAACAAGTCGTTATTAAAAAACGTTAAAAACGATCTGAATATCGAGAAATTCATAGCAAGCGGTTAATCATTAATCACTTGCTTTTTTTGTTTTGATAAGTTGCAAGTCATTTCTTTCTGATAAGCAAAGTTATTTGAACATCGGGCAAAAGCGTAAAACCTGGATGGGTGGCAAGTAGTAGACAAGTATAAATAATTTCTAATATCGGTTTTATATGGCTTGCAAAAATGAAAACAAAAAGAGAATACATAAACAGGAGGACGAAAAACTATGACAAAAAATTATATCAAAAAAGCAATAGAAAATGGTACCGTTGAATTTATTTCAGTGTCTGAACAAACACAGTACACAATTATCAAAGGTTCTTTTGGATGGAGAGCAGATGGAATAAACATCCATTCAGGTACAGATAATGGATTCTATTTTGAGGAAACCTTAAATCTGTTAGCGTCCCGATTATCAGAAATTGATGATCTGGAAATTGCAGATGATAACGAAAAGGAAGAAAGTGATGATTTCGATGATGATCTCAAAGATTTCTTTTTAGATATTTTGGAGGATTGAATAATGATTCATCTTTTTAGAAAAAAGAAAGATCCCTTTTTCCGATCATCTCAGAAAAGAGATTGAAGAGATCAAAACCTTGTCAAATCAGTATGAAGAGACAAGGCAACAGCTACTTGTAAACCTTGCAAAGATCAGGAGGTAATAAGCCATGAATATAACAATAACAACAATAGACGAAGAACAAATTACAGGTGTTGAGATCAATTTAGTAAAACTCAATAAAATGGTAAAGAAAGAAAATAAATTTATTATATACAAGGGCAATATCCTTGATGAAAATTTAACAGTTTGGATGCTTTTTGAGTGTGATGGAGTTTTTTATTTAGTAGAAAGAGATTAATTTATAGGCAGTAACATAGCACACAAGTATATAACGCTTGTGTGTTTTTTAGTACCTATAATAAAGATCATAAATAAAAGGAGAATATAAAAATGAAAAAGAAAATCATTGCAACGTTATTCATTACTATCATCGCAACAAGTGCATTCCTGATGGGACACGCTACGACAGCAACAGAAAAAACCATGATTGCTGTTGAGGATGTAACAGACTGGAATACAGATGGGAAAGAAATTTCTCTGATGCTTTCCGATGATACAGAGGTATACGCTTATAAATCCCGTGACGTATACGGGGAAAAACGAGCGTATATCCCTTGCAAAGATATTAATTCCTGGAAAGTAACTGATGAGGAATTAACGATCATTACATCAGACGGAAACAAATATGTTTTCGAGAAATAGGAGGAAAGAAACATGTTCATTACGGAGAAAAATTATAACCGTGTCCATGTAATCGGTGAAAAGAATGGTAAATGTATTACCATAAGATAACGCATTAAGACAGGAAAGAAACGGAATCGCTCCGCACTATGTATTCTGGGACTATGAAAATAACAAAGCGATCACAACGCCAGGATGGATGATCTGGACAAGTTATAACCACGGTTGCGGTGTTGTATATCGTAGAAAAGACGGAAAAATGGTGCTTTTAACAGGTGTGCAAGGTGACTTTGCTTATATGGCATAGAGAACAGGAGGAAATGAGATCATGTTAAAAGGACAAAAGCTCATATATGGTTTTAACGACAAGAAACATGTAATCCCATGTACATATACAGGAAAATGGGAATTATTATCAGATGGTGAAATAGTTATCTATGCGACATGTGACGGTGGAACTATTAAAGCACCGTTGAACATGTTCAAAGAAGTAGAGAATAAATAAGAAAGGTTAAACAGGTGGAAAATATGACAAGATATACAGTGGAAACATTAAAAAAAGAAAATTATTGCTTTGACAATGAATACAGCATCACAGAATCAGATGTAATGAAAGTTAACAAAATTATTAATATGATCGAAAATTCACGATCAACAGAACGTGTCCAGGTTGGGGACGTAGTGCAATATACAAATGAATACGGGAAATATTACCCACATGCAATGATAACAAACTTAAACAATGATGCGGAAATTTGCGAGAATGGAAGCATGTACACAAATATTTACAATGAAGAATTTTGTCATAGTGTTTCGGGCGGTTCATTCAGTCATCACAATATTAACGATTTTACATATATTGGAACAACAACAAGAACCTTTTGGACATTCGGACATTACGGGGCTTGTGCTAATGGTGGTGTATATTTTACCGCAACAGTTAATTTGTGGGAATGCAATGATAATAAAGAAATATTTTCAACAAAAACACATGATAAGTATTATCTGTCATATAGAAAGTCGGAAAATAATGATTATCAATATTTTCTTTCGCATGACGGATTAAGTGCTTGTGCATGGAGAACAGAAAAAGAAATGCAAGCATGGTTAAGAACTAAAAGAGCTGTTGTTACAGGTCAGAATACATGGGGCAGTGCGATTATCTGGACATATAAAGAAGTAGAACATCATGTTTCTAATACTGAATTTGACGCATTAGACGCAACAGAAGATATTTTCTTAATGAATGGAAGTAAAAGACGTTGTAAACGTGTTTATGATGATGAAAATTGTATTTTGCACACTTATTTTGTGTGGTATTGGGAAGACGATACCACAGACTTTTACGAAAGAATGTCATTACAGAATAAAATTATTGATTCTTACGAAGTGGATTATTCCACAAGTGAAGTAAATAAAATCGCATTGGAAGAATTGAGAAATGGAAAAGTAAAACCATTACAGATTGATTTTGAAAGATAAAGAAGGTGAAACAATATGTCAAAAATTTATTATGAGAATACATATACAGATAATAACGGAATTGAATGGTTAAGCATTAATGGAGATACAGACTATCCATTAAACGAATGGACAAAAGAAGAAGCAAGAAAAGACTATTTAAGTCCTAAATCGGAAACGGAAAGACAAGTTGATTTTATGAGGGCATATGGTTTTTACGATTGACTTATAATCACTAAATAGGGCATGACCGCAGCAATTAACAGTCGTGCCTTTTATAGTGCTTATAATGGCAACCAGCACGCTTACATAATGATTTAGCATATCAAACAGGGAGGAAAAGAACATGAAAAACGTACTCATGACGGAAACAGAATGGAAAGAAACAATGAAACAGCGCTACAAGAAAGCTTGCAAAGACACGATCACGGGCGGTCTGGAGGCATTCGCAAAGTATACCGCTTTCTTCCTGATTTTTGGAGGCTTGCCGGTTTGGATGCTCCTGGACTGGCTTTCTAAAGGATGCTAGGATGATGCAATCATGAGAATTAATATACATATTAACGAGAATGGAAACGGTTATACCGTGACAGCATCACAGGAAAGTTTTTCTGATATGAGAATCAGAAAAGGAGAATTGAATAAAGCAATCTATCGGATGATTGATAGATTAGAAGCATCAGAACGGAAACCAGTTGAAGTATATCGCAGAAAGTGAGGGGGAAGAACATGAAAAGAATTATTGATAGCGAATTGATGGAAACGATCTCAACATATATGGACAATGATATTAGAGAATCTTTGCATTTCAATCTTGCTCCATGCAGCAATGAAAAGTTTTTACTGGAATACTGTAAAGCTGATCCGCTGTTTTCAAGCCTGTTATGGTCAGAGTTTAGAATTGATATGGAGGAATACTTATCATGAGAAAAAAGATGGAAAGACTAGCAAAGAAAGTTATTGCTTTATATCCTGGAAAGCTTTATTTTACAGATATTTTTCCGTGTGGAAATATTGAACATACAGGAAAATACTTTCTTATATGGGCTTCTGGTGTGATCTGTAGAGCATGGAATACACAATGGGAAGCTGTTGAAGAACTGGAAGATATTCTTTCGACAGGCTCTTTATAAGAACCGATAAAAGTACAATTTCATGGAGGAAAACAAGATGGAAAATCAGAGCTTAAAGAAAGATATTGAAAGAATGTGTTGCGGAAAATGCTATCGCTGTACTGAGTGTATTAACGATGCAAAGAATGGAGAAACTGAGGAATCTTTTTCTTGTAGATTTGACGATACACAGAAGAATATTGTTCCAACTTTTAGACAGGTTTTCCAGGCTATGAGAAAACTTGCAAAAGATGGAATTGATTTTTATGAGAATGCTGTACAAGAATATATTAATGCAGAAGAATCACGAAAAAAAGAAATGGAAAAATGGTTGATGGATCAAATTAATGAGACAGATTTTAACTCTATGAGTTTAGAAACGTGTCTATTATTGATGATGTTTCCAGAATGAATTTATGAACAGTTCAAGCCTATCATGTAACGTATATGGTGGGCTTGCTAGTGTTTATAAATCACTAAATAAGAACAGGAGGAAAATACAATGAATGAAGAATTGAAAAAATTAGCAGAAAAATATAATTGGAAATTGGAAGTATATCATTGTGAATATAAAGGTGTTTTATGTGGAGTGCAGGAAACAAACAGAGGGGAAGAACCGCTACCATTATATAGATTTCCTGGCGGTGTTTCTTTAGCATAAAAACAGAAAGGAAATAAAAATGTTAAGAATTGAAGATTTACATATTATTGACAATCATACGATTTTTTATGAAGGAAATAAGCACTATTTCATATATCAGTCTAATGACGGTTATACAATGGCTATTGAAGAAATAGGAAAAGATGGAGATATGGAAACAAGCTATAAAGATTTTGCAAATGTTTCGGATGCTATTAAATATATAGAACAGGATGAAATGTGATGTATAGACAGTATGAGAAACCAAACAAATTAAAAGAATCACTTGCACATTTAAAACGTGAATATAAACTTGCGCTGGAAAACAATGCAGATGAAGAAATGTTGATCAGTTTACATGATGACATTGAAGATTTAGAAGAACGTTTAAATTTTGCATATCAGGATATGGAGGAAATAAAACCATGACAAAGAAACAATTTGACAAAATTAACAATGATGTTAATAAGCTGCTGAATGGCGAAAAAATCAGAGGAATTGATTTATCTGTATATGATATAAGGGAGCTTGTAAACGTGTTGGAAAATCTAAAAAAGAAACCAGAATTTATAAATAGCAATGTTAAAAAGTTTTGTGATAAATACGACATAAAAGTTTGTGAATGTGGTATAGGTTGGAAAGTATTATAAATGAAATTTTGCATATCAGGATATGGAGGAATGAAAGATGTATATACTCGATCATATTACACAAGAAAATGGTAAATGGTTTGCAGAAATCAAAAATGAAGAAATCACTAAAAGAGAACACACAGGAAATATATGGGGATGGGATGGAATGAGTTACAGTTCTTTAAAATGTATTTTAGAAGAATATTATAATATTAAAATTCCAACAATTAAAGAGTTAACACTTATTAAAAAAACAAGTAATAGGAAAATATATATAACAGGTTGAAATTCACATTTCAGTTTGACTGTTGATAGGTACACGGAATAAATTCGGTGTACCGCTTGAGCAGCTAAACAAAATGCATTATAATAGGAAGAAACAGCTTTATAGGGAGGGTTTAAACTATGATTAAATTTGAAGATGCAAGAGCGGAAATCAGCAAAAGAAAAGGAATAGAAGCACCAAAACAGATTAAATCTGTAATGGAATCATATAACAGATATGTTCTTAATTGGGACGATCCTGTTGTTTCTAGGCATCACAAAAACATTAACAATCTTGTGTGGTATATGGATTTATCTGGATACCTGAAAAGCAAGAATGATTTATTTGAAGATGCTAAAAAGGAATTGGAAATAGAAGGAATCAGACTGACAGCGGAAACATTTAAAAGAATTGACAAGGATGTGAACTTGTCAAGGTTTGATTATCCGTCAGCATTTCATCTTGTTTGTAAGAAAGTCAGAGAATCAATAGAGGATGTGATTATCGTATGAATAAACGACAATTCTATAAATCACTAGCGGAAAAATACGATTTACCGCTTGAATACATACGTTTTACAGTTGATCCTATTTACATATGGAACGGAAACAAAAAGCTGTCTATAGACGAATTAAACGCTATAGAGAACGCTATAAGATGGGATTATGTTAAAGAAGATTTTGAACGTGATAGACATAGGAAAGAAAGTGTTTTCTATGGAATGTAGGAATAGGAGGGAACAAAAATGCATGTACATACAATAGAAGAAAATTATGATTATAGAATGAAAAGATTAATTAAGAAGTTTGTAAAAGATTATGAATTGGAAAATCTCAATGCAGAAGAATTGCAAAATAAATTATGGGATGATTATTCAAAAGAATTTGCACGTGTAGTACTTGAAGATATGCAAGAATTTTCTGGTGATGAACTATTCGAGAATGTAACAGAATAACAGAGAATACCAAAAGGAAGTCAATTATAAGACTTCCTTTTTTAGTGGAAAATTTTGGAGAATAAATACATATAAGAACATACACATACATAAAGGAGATAGAACAATGATGAAGTTTGAAATTACTATGAAGGAAATGAAAGACGTTGTTAAGAAAATCGAAAAGTCAGTAACGAAGAAAGCCGCACTTTCAATCCTGGAAACAGTACTTGTTAAACAGGAAAATGGTCAGCTTGCATTTATCGCAAGTAACATGGAAGAAGAATTACATATTTACAAGAATATTTTTGTTTTAGGAAATGATTCTTTCTGTATTAAATTGGACAACTTAAAGAAAATCATAAAACTTAAAGCCGATCTTCTTACTATAACATACGATTCAGAACATAAAAATGTATTAGTTAGCACTGGAAAAAAGATTGTAACGTTTCCTTCGATGTGGGATGCAGCGGAAGATTTTCCATTGATGAAAGATATTGAAGAACCAGAAGAAAACTTCTTTACATCAAACTATCTGGAATTTTTCAATATGATGGAAAAATTATATGTCTATCTTAAAGATTCAGATGAATATAATAAAGCAATGACTTACTATAATTTTAATGCTAATAAGAATCGCATTGCGGCACTTGATGGTCATAGACTTGGAATGTGTAAACCGTCAAATGAAATAGGAACTTTTAATATTGATTCAGATGTTAAAGAAGTTAATTTGAATCGTGAAGTTTGGATTAAATTAAAGAACTGTATTGCAAAAGAGTCTAAAGGTGAACAGAATATTATAACCATCGCAAGTAAAGATAAGAAAACATACATTACGGGAAATGATTTTAAAATGATCGTCAGAGAATCAGACATCATGTATTTTGATGTTGATAAAATCCTTTTATCAGAATCAGATTTAATGATGGTGGATGTAAATACATCAGAATTAAATGAATCAGCAGAATATAACATTTCTTTCCATGGAAAAGGTTCTAAAAAACCAATGGTAATGAAATTTATTGAAAATAATATCATGTCTTATATGGCTACAGAAGAAGGAGAATCGTTTGATAAAATTTCAGTATCAAATAATTCAGTATCAGAAGAATTTATGATAGCATTCAATCCATTATTTATTAAAGAATTGTGTTCTGAAATTGATACAGAATTTGCGAGAATGGGTTTTCGTAATGCTAAATCTCCTGTTATGGCATACGATGGAGATTTTACCTATCTTGTATTACCTGTTAATATCAATACTATTGATATCAATGGTAATGATGTAGAAGAAAGAATTAATAAATTGATGAAAGCTGCATAATGATGGAATAATTATGGTAGGTACGTATGGGAAATGGACAGAGCGGAATTTGATTATATACCATAGGTATGATAAAATAAATGTAATTGAGAGGTTAATGATAAATGGATAATTGGAGTAGAGGATGGAGAAAACTTGTTGGATGGGATAATAGAAATAAAGTATATTTATATAAAGGATACAAAATTATACCATTATCTTATTTTGATCAGATCAAATTACCTAATCATTTACAAAATGAATATTATTGGGGAGAAATAAGTCATATAGATAATGTTTTAAAAAACAAAAATAATAAAAATTCAAACATTGATGGACAAAAAGAGTTGGAAAATGCACTTGATTTATTTTGGAAATCAGTTGGGATGTAAGAAGGTGATTATATGAAAAGAAGAACATATAATAATGTTTTAAAAGCTACAAAAATGATAGAAAGAAAAGGATATTCACATAAAGAAGCAAATGAAATTGCTATACAAATTTTTGATGAGTCAGAACGTCAAAAAAATTCTATGTCAATAGAATGGTATATTGATAAAATTCGTAATAATAATGAATGAAATGTATCTTTTATAGCCTTGTAGAGAATGTATCTACAAGGCTATTTTTATTAGAAAGAGAAAGAAGGTGATATAAATGGCGTACTCATTAGGCTGTGTAGCAGGTTATATCATTATAGGTTTTATCATATGGCTTATTTTATCATAATTTAAATGTTGATAGGCATACAGAACAATGTTTCCGTGTGCCGATTGAGCGTTTAAATAAAACATATTAAGGGGGAAAATAAAATGAATAGATTTGAGATCGTGAAGAGAACAGCGGAAGTCAAATGGAATGATCGTTTTAATATCATTCCAGGATGCACAGAGTACGATGAAGAACCAGAAGTGATTGAAATGTTTGATAATTTAGAAGCTGCAATTAAAGCACTGTATCAGTACAAAACGGAAATTAATGAATTTTCTGCAAGTACAGGAACGATGTATCAAGTTATAGAATATGCTGTACAGGAAATTCGTGGAGATGATGTTGAAATCTGGGAAGTTTCGGAAATGGATATAGTTGTACAGAACAGTGAAACATATGAAAATGTAGTGGTAGTACATAGCTATGAAGATGCGGAAAATTATATCATGAATCATGATGAAGAATTAAGAATAGTGCTTTAAATACATATAATAATTAGTAAAAATGAAAGAGATATTTCAAAAGAGGAAAAAATTATGACAGTACAAGACTTAAATAGAAAACAATTGACAGAATTAAAATTATCGTATTATTCAGCTCTTGTTTGTGAAGGAATATTTGCAGAAATAATGAATGTAGATATTGATGAACCGTCATATGAAATGATGGCAAATGTTGATAAATATGTAAGTGATGAATTTATATATAATTATTATGATGGCATTATTTTTTCAGAAGAAGATTTTTTTAATTAAATAGTATCGTTGAAACAAGAGTTTCAGAAAGGTGGAAGATATTATGAATAAAGAGAAATTTATTGAAGAACTGGAAAGCAAAATTTCAGAAGTTATAGAAATGGCATTGGAATATGCAAAGAAAGTCAAAGATGGAAATGATAAAACAAATATTCTCAATATAGAATATTTAATGGGAGAATATTATGCTTATGAGTCATTAATGCAGAATTTAGACTGGGATAAATTTGTTGAATTGCATGAGAAATATGTTAAATCATGGAATGAATGCCAGAATACTATTGATAAATTGTATCATTAAGAGGTAGGAAATATGAATATCATTAAAGCAAACAAATTACATAAGGATATTAAAGTAAAACATTGTCCGTTTTGTGGAGAATCAGAGGATATTGTTTTAGAAGAATATGAACATACATCTGGTAAAAGATGGAAAATCTATTGTTGTAACTGTATGGCTGGGATTGATAGAGGGTACGATCAGTCACCACATGGATTAATTGATGCGTGGAATAAGAGAGTATAAGGAGAATGAGTTATGAAAGTATATATGTTAGAAGATAATTGGATTGAATATAAGATTAAAGAAATTACATTAGGAGAATGTATTATCAGATAAGGAAAGGACATGATATGAGAAGTATTTCAAGTGCAATAATTAGTTTTGTGATTTTTTACATAGGGCTTTGTTTACCAAAAAAGGAAATAAAACAGCGTATGATTAGAGGATGTCTATTTTGCTTATCATTTATAATGTTGATAATAGCATTCACATTGATGATTTTAGGACTTTGATGAATTGATGATTTCAGCGAGGGAAATATTATGACAAGAGAAAAAGCAGAAAATATTGTGAATGATTTCTTTAAAGAAATGAACCCTACATTTTGGAACGGTAAAGGAAATAAGCCACAGACATTTAAAGAACAGATATGGGAATTTGACTTAACAGATAATATTTCTTTAGAAATTACCTTCGCACAAGATGGCAATGAGTGGAATCATTATTGTGATCTGGTATATACGTTTAGCGGAGAATCATTCGATATGTTAAGCGGATATGGAATTGATTCACCATTGAATTTAGTAGATACGATTATGGATTTGTGTAAAGAATATTAAAGAGGTGCGAATTATGGCTATTAAATTAGAAGAACATACACATGGAACGCATATTTATATGAAAATGAGATTAGACAATAAAAGAATTGAAGAAATAGATGTGTATATTCGTAATGATGGAGAACATTATGTTACAAGTGCAGATCACGGAATGGAGTTATACAAAGGAAAAGAACTTGAAGATAGAAAACGATTGCACCAGGAAATTATTGATACTTTTCATAAATTATATTAAGAAAGAAGAAAACGATGAATAGAATTGAAAAACAGAAAGAAGAAGCAAGAAATATCAATGGATTAGTAAATTATTTAATTGATTTGATCGAAAGTAATGATGAAAGATACTCTTTTGAGTTTGCAGTAGGTGGCACAATGGAAATTTATGACAAGAAATCAGGCATTGGATATGTAGCGCATATAGAACCAATTAAATATGATACAGATGGAAATCCAATTAATTTGTAGAAAGGAACATGGAATACATATGAAAAATACAAATATCGTAACAGAAAACGAAGAACCGAAAATGCCAGAACCAACATTACAGGATACGATTGACAAAAATGTAGAAGTATTATGGAAGGAATTTCAGAGTATTCCTGTTGACCGCAACGGAAATCTTAAAGCTGCGTGGTATGCATTTCCAAAAGGAACTAACAAGAATACTGTATATGATTGGTTCAATCGTCACTATAGTAAAGGATTGGCATATCTCATGGAAGAGGTGAAGAAAGAATGAAAGGCACAAATAAATATGTAGAACATTGGGATAAGGATAAACGTGATTCTGGAAATTGTTTCCGTAATTATAACGGGAACTATACGGAAAGAGAAGAAAATATGGAGAACTTCAATTTTAATGTATGGTTGAAGGAAATATTACATAGGTGAATAAAATTATATGGAGATAATACAATGGAATATATTATTGAAAATTTAACAAAAAGAGAAATAGACATTATGGAATCAAGTGATATTGAATGGTGTCCAGATGATATATCAAGTGATAGCACAGATATTGTTGTATTCAATAAGAAAGATTTAGATAAAACGTTATATTTAATTGGAAGAAAAATTAAATAAATCGGAGAGTTTATTGGAGATAACAAAATGAATGAAAAAGAATGGAATGTAAAGAGAACGTGTTATATATGCGCTTGTATCACATCAGATTTTGTTGGTACAGCAATTCTATGGAATACATCAGAAGAAGCTTGGAAAGACGCAGAAGAACGTGTAGAAGCGTTTATTGAAGGTGAGGAAAATCGTATCTATTATAAGAAAGTTTCCGATGGATATGAAATTAGAGATAAGTTTTCACATAAAGTTATACAGTGTTATAAGGTGTTTGAAACGCAGGAGTTGGAGTAATGAGAAGAGAATGGACAGATAAGGAAGTAAAATATCTCAACAACAGATACTTAAAACAATCAGTGGAAACAACAGCAAAAAGATTAAATAGAAGTATTCCTTCCGTAAAAGGTAAGGCAAGAAAACTTGGATTAAACAACTATTATGGAGAAAAGATTAGTGCAAAAACACTTGCAAAATGCTTTCATTCGGATATAAGAGTTATTCTGAGATGGATTGATAAATTTGATCTTCCGTGTAAAAAAGTTGAGCTGGATAATCAAACGAGATATTCTATTGATCCTGTAGAGTTTTGGAAATGGGCTGAAAATCACAAGGATATAATCAACTGGAAGAAATATGAAAGAGAAACATTATTTCCAGAGCCATCCTGGATTAACTATGAATGGAAGAAAGACAATGGTAAACCAGAACGACATAGGAATAGGATAACTGATTTTGAGAAAGCAGCAATCAAAGGAATGATGCGTAAAGGCATGGGAAATAAAGAAATTGCAAAGGAAATAAACAGAACATACTATGCCACAGTACATATAACAAGTGAAATTTATTATTAGGAGGCGTAGAATAATGGCTTATATTTTAGGTTGTGTGGCTGTCTATGTGCTAATTTGATTCGTAGTGTGGGTTATTTTTCTTAGGAGAATTTCTATGCAATTAATCAATGAAAAATATGTGAAAAAGACAGTTGTTAGTATAATATAATAGAACGAGAATTTCATGGAGGGAAACGATATGGGATGTGATACATATGGAAGAATTAAAGGTCACATTAGACCTGAAAATATAGTTAATTTTATTCGACAAAAATGGGATATAAATGTAAAGAATGGAGTTAGTAAGCATATCTACAAACCTATTTCAATGTGTAATTGGAATTTTAAAATCAATGATAACTGTGATGATCGCTATAATTGGTATACAGATTATGGGTTTATTATTTTTAAATACAACGGAGAAGAAAGAGCTTTATTCTACAATTATGAAAATATTAATAGCTACGAAAACTCTGAGTATTATGCAGAGTATGGATTAGATGATATGGTAAGATCAGAAACTACATTTATATCTCTTAGTTATTATGGATCAAGTGTAGAAATTATCAAAGAAATTGTTGCTCATTTTGGTGGTGGATGGGTTGATGATAATGACTGTGATGATTATCCATATTATCCAGTAGCCATAAATGTAGATGGAAATATAGAACCTGTACGATATGTAACGATGGAAGAAATAAGAAAAGTATTTGGAAATAATGTTGTAATTAAGGAGTAGAAACAATATGAAAATTGGAGATGTATATGTAAATAAAAAAGATAATTCAATTATTCAAATTGATAGTTATGCTACACATATGGGAAAACTGGTAGATAAAAGCACTGTTATTTTTAGACAAATGGAAAGACATAATGCCTATGAAATTGGCAGCGTTCCTAGTTCTAATGGATATGGATCACGAGAAGAAATTGAATCAGAATATGAATTATTAGTTCCGCAGGAAAAATTGAAAAATTATTCTGATTGGAATGAAATTTTTGATATGGTTGAAAATAGTAGATGAAAACCAGTTTTCAAGCTTGATGAAAATGTGGAGGTGGTCAGAGAAAAATATAAGTAGTCAAGTGAAATAATTTATACATGGAGGAAATACATATGAACGGATTAACAGTAAGAGATATAGAATTTAATGGTGCGACTATAAAAGCTGCACAAGATATTAATAATATAATTTGGGTTGGTGTAAAGTGGATTTGTGATGGAATTGGTCTTAGTGAAGGTCAGATTAAGAATGAACGTAAGCGGTTAAGGGAAGATTTAGTGCTTTCTAAAGGTGGACGAAATTTCGTCCTCCCTACAAATGGTGGGAATTAAGAAGTTTTATGTATAGAATTAGACTATTTGCCATTATGGTTAGCAAAGATTTCCATTACTCCGAAGATGAAAGAAAATAATCCTGAACTTGTGGAAAAACTTATAACATATCAGTTAAAAGCAAAAGATGTTCTTGCTTCCGCATTTTTGAAGAAACAAGAATCTGCAATGGTTCCGCAATCAAATATTTTACAGTTGGAACTTCCTGGAATGAAAGATTACACAGAAAGCTTTCAAGTGATCAATGATAAGATTGATAAACAATATTCTGATATGGGAAAGCTTGCTAATATTATTCTTGATCTTAAATCAGAAATAAATGCACTAAAGAATACTAAAAGTATTCCACAAAAGAATAACTTAAAAGAAGTTGTAGAAGATGATCTGATTAAATGGAAACAGAATCTATACTCTATGATGGATCAGCTAATATCAGTTGGAAGATTTACAAAAAGAAACGATTGTCTGAAATATCTCTACAAATACATGACAAAGAATTATGGAATAGTTTGGGAACAAGAGCATAAAGATTATGTTACTCAGAATGGGAACAGTGCGCCAACATTAGATATTATATATGGAAAAGACATTTACAGATCAATTTTTGAAGCTGTATTATATGATCTTATTTCTGAATCAGAAGCGAAAGAAAATGAATGTTTGACAGATAAAATCATTATACCCCTGATTAAGAAATATAATGATAAGAGTAACGCAGGTTGTGTTACATACAAACTTGTGTACGCAAGAATGGATACAATTAAGAAAATTTCTTGGAAGAATCGAGAAACAAGATACATAAATAAGTATGGAAGTAAATCTGCATCGAAGAAAAATATCATCAATGATAGTAAATCTTTACTGTCTATTTTTCGTATAGCGGTAAAGCAGATGATGGAGGAAGAATAAGATGATGAAAGTTGTTGGAACATTTAAGGTAAACGGAATTGATTATGTTACTATAATGAGCGGAAACAATGCTTGTGCAATGAAGAAAAAAGAATATGAATCTATTTTATGGATGGAAAATAATCATAAAATAAATGTAGCTGTATAGTTGAAAGGATTCTTTCATATGGTGACAGATTGATAAGTTTGTGGTAGAATTATATAATAAAAATTTATAATTAATAGTCCCATTGTGGAATGTGTAATAAAATATATTAAAAGATTGGAGAGAATGATTATGAAGAAAACTATTGATTTATTGAATGAAGTTGTTGCAATGGGATTTAGTAGAGAAAGAGCATTATCTGATATTGATACGAGTTTAGATTTAGCAATTGGATTTGAAAATAGAGAACCATTAATACATGAAACTATTTCTGATAAATTATACGAAGATATTTTAGAAGGTTTTGTTCAAGAAAAGGAAATGGATCAAAATGTCTAAGAAAATATGTGTTGTTTGTGGGAAAGTGTTTGATGGAAAATGTAATGCAAGATTTTGTTCAGAAGAATGCAGGAATACTCCTATCTATACCGATGAATTTAATAATCAAAAATTTGGGGAATTAATCATTGAAAAATCTTATAGAAAAGCAGGAAAAATATATTCTATATGTAAATGTTCATGTGGAAATATACGTACAATAAGATTTGATGATTTACAATCAGGGGCTACGGTTTCCTGTGGACATAAAGCTCAAGAACAAATGAATAAGTCAAAATCTCTTGATTTGGCGGGGAAAGTAAATAAATATGGATGCATAGCAATAAAACGATTAGAGAAAAAGAATAAAAGTCTTAGTTATTTATGGTTATGTAAATGTCCTGCTTGTGGAAAAGAATTTAGTGTGTCTGCTTCAGCATTTCCTTCTAAACAATCTTGTGGATGTTTAAGGCATGAATTTAATAAGATAATTATGAAAAAAGCAAATAATGTTCAAAAACAATTTTATTTGAACGATACGTCTGTAATATCAATATCAAATAATAAGTTACCTAAAAATAATAAATCTGGAATTAAAGGCGTATATCAAAATAGTCGAAATCAAAAATGGGTAGCTCTTATTGAATTTCAAAAAAAGAAGTATTTTTTAGGAGAATATAAAAATATTGAAGATGCTGCAAAAGCACGTAAAGATGCAGAGGACGCAATGTTTGGAGATTTTTTAAAATGGTTTAAAGAAACATATCCTGAAAGATGGGAGAAATTAAACAAGAATAGAAAGATGAAAGAATAGTTTTATGGAGTGAAAATATGAATGAATGGATTGTTGCAAGAATAAATTCTTTGAAAGAAGATTTATCTAAGAAACAGGAATACTTCAAAATAAATATACAAAACATGGATTCTCCCACATATGAGGATAATACAATTAATGATTTGCTGGTAATGAAAAAGTTGAAAACAGAAATTGAGCAGCTTGAATTAATGTTACAGATGAATGAGATTTTTCACAGGGAAAATACATGAAAGATATAAAAGATAATGTTAAGAGGTAAAGAATATGAGACAGTTTGAATGTATTGCGGATAAGAAAATATATACAGAAAGTCAGTTACGACAATTGTTTCAGTTTAAAGTTGTTCATGGATATGATAATAAATTTGAGGATTGGATCAATGAAGAAGTTCAGAATGGTTATTTAAGAGTTATTACTGATGTGGAAATTGCAAATAACCATATTAAGAAATATAATAGTAGTAAAAGAAAGGAGTGATTTATATGGATAAAAATATCAATGCAATAGAAAAAATTATAACTGAATTGTATTTCAGAGATTATAAGGCTAGTATGAAAAAACTAACTAAGACACAGAAAAATAATATTCGTTTAGGAAAGAAAACATTTTTCGATTACGGTGGTGTACATTTTCAAAAAGAAACAATGGAAGCAATGCGGATTAGAAATGATTATATTGCAGATAAGATTACAGAAGAAGAATATAAAAGGTGGTGCATGGAATATAAGTATAGGTAATGAAACCTAAGTTTCAGGAAAGGATATTATATGGAAATTTCAAAGTATATAGTAGACAAAATACGGAAACAAAATGAATATTGTATTAAAGCAAAAGATTTAGAAGATGAAATTGATAACTGGTGCGATAAATCTGGAATTAATATATACAGTAAAGAATATGATCGCAATGTTAGAGGATCAATCGCTGATGCAGTTTCGCCTATGGATGGGGAGTATTTACAGAAAATTGCAGATAAAATTTAACCTTCAAGGAGAGTTTTATGTATGATCGTAGCGAAATCAAAGAGATAATTGACGAAATTGTGTTTTTAAAAAAATATACCTTATTTGATAATCAGGGATATGATGAAAAGGCAAAAGTTATAGAAGAATTAAAATCAGATTTATATAATGCATTTGGAATAGATGAATGATATAAAATGACGGTTTCAGAGAGGATGATATAATGGGAAGAAGTATTTATTTTACAGATAGAGAATTACAACAGGTTAGAGATTATGTATTTGAGGCAGTAGAAATTTTGGGCGAAGCATCTGAAACATATGAACAAGTAGATAAAGATATGGAAGATGGGTTGGGATCTGCTTTACGGAAATTATATAAAGGATGCAATGGAGAGTCGAAATACGCAAAGTATAAAACAAAACGTGGTTGAAAAATTGCTTTCATTGCAAAGGATGCGAATAATATGACGTATGGAGAAACACAAAAAATCAAACATTTACGAGAAGTGACTTCTGTTATGGTTGAGGAATCATCAAATGGAATTGAATGTACTAAAAATAGATTTGGAAACAAAACTATGGATGGCTGCAAAAATGTAACTTTTGAAAAGATTGAGCTATCGAAAATTGACAATGATATTCCTCATATAAGAAGAGAATATTATGGGAGAAATCTGTGGGTAATGTTATGAGATTAAGGGAGCTGATTACGTGAAAAGAATTAAAATGAAAAATAATACAACAAAATTTGTATGGGATGGAGATCACTGTATAGATAAATATACAGAGTTTATAGAACAGTATTATTATGATTCAGAAAAAGAAAAGATGGAACATAAAAAAGAAATGGAATCAGATGGTTGGAATGATTCTGGTCAAGTTATGGAAATGATAAGCGGTTCTTTAATGCCAGGAGCTAAAAATCCTCCGGTGCATGTCTGGTTTGGAAGTTATTACAAAACAATTAAAGAATAAAATGAAAGATTGTTTTCATGAGGGTGTGTAAAGATGGGAGATAAAAATATCTTATTAACATATATTAAAGATGGAAAACAAGAATTTGATTGGTTTGATGATATTACTGATATGGAAATCAGTATTATTGAACGTGGAATAAAAGAAAATGAAATTTGTGATATAATAAAAAATTAATGATTGTGAGGATGTAGAATTATCTTTTGTATGCAAAAATTGTATGGAAGGTGATAAGAATGACTGTTGAACAAGCTAACGGAAATTATAATTATATGTATGAATTTAGGATTGATAAGTCCTGGCATCCATGTCATTTATTAAATATTTCTGATGATAAATTACATGGAGAGCTTTTTACCACAAACGGATCAGTGATACAGGAACGGTTACATGACATTAGAAAGATGCGAAAAGAAGATTATTTACAAAACAGAAAAGAAGTTATTGAATGGATTGGAAGATTTGCTTATCATCATGGGGTTCATGAAAATTTAGATGATGATTTGAAACTTTTTGATTCATTAGATGACTTGATGAGAAGTTAAAACAGAAAAAGGCATCATTCTTCAATAGTGATCATTGTAGATTTCAAAAAGAACATTTGTAACAATTAAAAACAAAAATTGTTTTCATTGGGATTCTAATACGAATATGAAAAGAGAATAATTAATATGGTTCATGTATCATTTGATGTAGTGGATAACTTTTATCCACAAATTCCGATGCATCAAATTATAAACGAAAACAATTCTATCAAAAGAATATGTGTTACAAATTCTATACGAAATTCCTTGGAAGATGTTCCAGGATCATATAGAATTTTACACAACATGCAGAAATTAAAATTGCCATTAATCATTCATGCATATTATATGGTTTCAAAAAGTTTTTTAATTTCTGATGAAATACACGAATATGTTCCTGATGTAAACACAACAAAAGAAATTTGGATTCTTGACAAACCTAATACTGTTAAACGAGTAGATTATGAAATAATTGATCCAGATTTTATTTCATATAATGGAATGATCTTATTAATGAATTATAAATTAAAAAGAGTGAAATTCCAGGATAATGTAATGAATTTGTTTAATAGTATTGATTGCAAAAATTTGTCTGAGTTGCGTAACATTATACAAAAAATTGGGTATGGGCGTTTTATCTACGAATTTGGTGATATGTTAATACAAAAGAAAAAACAATAGTTAAAGTTAAAACAGACATTTCATGGAAAAAGTTATATGTACTTATAGGACTTTTTCGGAGGTAAAAAGCGGAAATGACCGTATAATTGCGGTAATATACAGTCAAGCTGATAAAATAATTACTTGCTACGTGAGTAGATTTCCTTTATAATAAGAAGAGATATGATGGGAGGCGGTTAAAATAACAGTATCAAAAGCAAAAAAAGAAGCCAATGAGCGTTATTTTAAAAAGGCATATGCACAAGTTAAATTGTCTATGCCAAAAGAAGAAGCTGCTACTCTTGCGACTTATTGTGAAGAAAAAGGATATACAAAAGCAGGTTTCATAAGGCAAGCTATTAAAGAAAAAATGGAAAGAGACAATTAGAAATAAGACATCTTAATAGGTGTCTTATTTTTATACAAGAAATACAATGGTACTATTGTATAAATATCACAAATAACAATTACAAACATTGGTACTAATGCCTATTGAAATACAATGGTACTAATGCTATAATATAATCAAGTTAAGAGAAAGGGGATATAAGAAATGACACTATATGAATATTTAAAATCAAGAGAAGATGGAGCAGAGATTACAGCTTATGATAAAACTTATGATATGGAAGCATATTTCTATAATGATGTACCAGATGATGAATGGTCTTTGACAATGGAAGATTTGTCAAAGTTGGTAATTGTAACTAATATTGATATTGATAACATTGTTGAAGTTGATTTTTCTGGATTGATTGAACAGAAGTTAGATAGTATCAAGAAAACAGATTTATTTATTAAAGATGAAGTTGATGCTATTATGGGATGTTTGCATGAAGTATTATCTGGTTATGTATCAGAAAAATGGTTACGAAAATTTGTAGAAGCATTAAGATAAAGGAAGTGAAGCAAAAATGACAAGTAAACATTATAAATATTTTCAGCCAAATAATAAAGACAAAAAAGACGATCAGAGTGATTGTGTTATTCGTGCTTTGTGTAGAATAATGAATAAGACCTGGTTGGAAGTATTTGATGAATTACTCCCGATTGCAAGAGATATTCAATGTAATCCAAATAGTAAGCCCTGTTATAAGAGATATTTAGAGGAACATGGATTTGAATATGTGGGGATTAGTAATAAAAAAGGATCTAAACGTCCTACGGTAGAAAGTTTTACAAAAGAACATAAAGAAGGCACATATTTTTTAAGTGTGGCAAATCATGTTGTTGCATCCATTGACGGAAGTTTCTACGATACGTGGGATTCTGGTGATTGTTGTATGTATGGATATTGGAAGAAAAATCAATAAAAAGAGTGAGTCCTCAGCGACCAAACCGAAACTCACTCTTTTATATAGAATAGGAAATATGCAATTAGCATAAGTCCAGAAAGTATTATAACTTATATCCTGGACTAATTCAAGTCATATTTTCCATATATAAATTGTACCTTGATAACTAAATATTGAAATGATTGCTTATGTGATTGCAAATATTTACAAACTAAATGGAGAAATACTGTTTAGAAGTAACTATTAACAATTTTACATACGAAAGGATTTTAATATGAATAGAATTAAAAATCAAGATGAAAGCCCACTATGTAACGATAGAACACTTAGAGATAAGTGTGTTAATCATTATGAAGTTCTTGAAAAGGTAAAACAATTATTGCTTTTACCTGGAACGGATATGATGTCTATTGATCAAGTTGCAGATTATTATGAAGTAACACCAGAATATATAAAGATTTTATATTCTAATAATAAAGGTGAAATTGATTTAGATGGTGTTGAGATGTTCCCAAGAAGCTATTATGACGGAAGTAAACTAAATATTACTTCCGTTGAAAAGAAACAAACTTCCGTTACATATACTTTTGAGGATGGACAAACCATCACAATTAATAATCGTGGGCTTAAAGCGTTTAGTAGAAGAGCTGTTTTGAGAATCGGAATGTTATTACAACAATCCGATGTGGCAAAAGAAGTCAGAACACAACTTCTTAATATAGAAGAAAAGACTTTATCTAAAACCAAAATTATTGATATTACAGAAGAACAGAAACTTATGTTAGAAGTTGGGATGGCAATATCAAGTGGTGATCCAAGTGCAGCGGCGGTAGCAACGTCAAAACTAATTGCATTTAAGAATCGGCATATTGACAAGTTGGAGAAAGATAATAAAGCCCTCGCGGGTGATATTCTTGAATGGAAAGACAGAAGTGTTCTTAATGCAGGAATTAGAAAACTTGCTCTTGTAACACATAATCGTTACCCTGATATGTGGAATGAATTATATAGAAACTTGCAGTACAAATATGGAATTGCATTAAAACAACGTGGTAAATCTCCATATCTGCAATGGATTAAGGAAGATGAATGGAGTAAAGTTCTTAAAACATTCGCTGCATTATGTGAATCATACGATAAATCACCTACTGAAATGGTAGGACAGACACCAATGGTAAGCTAAATACATATTATTAACGCCGTATATGCGTTAAGCAAGTTCTATGCTTCTCTTGACAAAAGAAGCAGTTATAAAAAATATACGGAGGAAACCAATATGGCGAAAGACAGAGAAACACCTTGTCTGTATTATATTTGTATGGGTGAATGTAAGAAAGGTAGATATGCAAACCATTGGCATTATTGCCAGAAATGTGACAAATATAAACCAAGAGCAAGAGTGCGACATTTGAATAAGAAGAAAGAGAAATTAGAAAAGATAAGGAAGGATGAGAGGTATTAGTTATGGCAAAGATGATTGATGATATTAGAGAAAGACTTCTGGATCATGTTTTATCATTAGAAGAAATTGATTCTGTATTAGAAGAAAACAAATATCTTCCGATTGAAACAGATGAAGATGATATTGATACATTGAAATATTCTAATAATAAGTCACAGATATGGATTAAATATATGTCTGATGATGGCGAATATCTTGTATCTGAAATTACAATGAAAACTAAAAAACGTGGGAAAACAGAAGTTGATCCATTCTATAGAGAAGAAGATATTAAGAATATGATTGACTACTTTAGAAATAATCATTATCACCAGGAATTTTTAATTACGATGTTTGGATTCCTGTTAGCAAGACGTATCGGAGACATTTTATCATTAAAATGGAATGACTTTTACTATGAGAATGGAAGAAGAAAAGAAGTATTAAATACTTTGATTGAACAGAAGACAGATAAAACAATTGATATTTCTGTCTCTAATGTCACATGGAAATATATTGATGAGTATTGTTCTATGGAGAATATTAACCCATTAGAACATCTGAATGAAGATATTTTTCCTAGAGAATCAAAGACTTATGCAAAAAACAAAGAAGAATATGATAAGGAAGTAAAAAAACAAGCAGCTTCATACAGACACCAGTTTAAAAAAGCAGCGGATTCTCTCGGCATTGAGAATGTGAGCACTCATTCTTTAAGAAAGAGTTTTGGCTATATTGCACATGAGATTAATAAGTATGATCCTGATTGTTTGGGTATTTTACAAACTGTATATGGACATACGGACACTGAGACAACGAAACGATATATCGGTGTTATGCGAGAGAAGGCAAGAAAATGTTTTAATAGTGTTGCACAGAGAATTGAAGATATAGATAACGGTGTAAAATCTGCTATTGATAATGCTCCTGTAATTGCTATGAAAACTAATGATTTAAGAGATATTCTGTTAGAAGCGATTAAATCTGGTAGAGAAACTAATGCAGAAGTAGATGCTGATACATTAAAAGATTTATTATCTAAGGTGGAATCCATACGTATATCATGATAGAATAGGAGTAATTAATGAAACAAACAGAGAAGTATATTGTAGAAAGATTTTGGAGGTATATAGATGATGGATAGCTTTATGAATGAGCCAGTTGAGAAAGAATTTACATATGAAGATGTTATGAATGCTTACAATAGAAGTGGTGATAAGAAAGATGTTGCTAAAAGATTCTGTATAAGTGTTGGCGAAGTGACGAAAATTTTAAAGAAGAAAGAATAGAGGTATATTTATTATGGATTTACATATTAAAACAAAATATGATATAGGACAAGATGTATGCCTTGTATATAGAAATAAACAGGAAGTAAATGATATTATACCATGTACATTTTGTGATGGAAATGGATTCTTTATTTATAAAGGTGAAAAATGTAAGTGTCCAAAATGTAGTGGACGTAGAATTAGAACGGAAAAAAGAACAGCTATTAAATATAACGTTCATCGTATTGAGTGGAAAGTTTCTTCGATTAAATTGACAATTAATAAAGATAATGATCCGATAGTTGTTTATAAACTAATTGGATTTGATAACTGGTGCAATGTAGCAATAAAAGAAACAGCAGATGAAAAACATTTATTTGCTACGCATGAAGATGCAAAAAAGTATTGTGATGAAAAGAATAACCAGTTGAAAGACTGATTTTATGAATATAAAAAGGAGGATAAGAGAATATGATTAATTTAGACACAACTGGTTTTGAAAATCCAGAGATAGCATTAATGGAATGTTCATGTTTTATTTATAATTGTTTTTCAGAAAAAACTAGAGAAGTTATTAAAGCAGATTGGGAAAGAGCTGGTGGTATGAAAAATATGCCTTGGTGGAAATGGTGTATAGAGCATTGTCATGTTTCGTATGATAAGTGAAATAGACATTTTAGGAAAGGAATTACATATGTATACAAGCTACATTAATTATGTTCCTAAAGGTAGTATTTATTTGGGGCAATATAAAAAATTAAGTGATGCTTGGAGAGCGTGTGATGAAGCAATAGAACTTTTAAAAAATGAGGATGTTATTTATAGACCAATTATTATTGGAGAACAATAAAATCAAACTTTCATGGAGGTATTATGTTTGGTTCAAAAGTAGCAAGTACAAGAGAAATAATTGAAAAATTGCAAAAATATGAAAAGCAAAATGGAATTGGAGCAGTTAAAGGCATTGCTATAATTTGTGATGGTGATAGGGAGACAGAATATATTTTCCGTGTTGCAAACGATTCCGATAGCAATAGAATATTTACAAAAGATGGAAAATATAAGGAAACTGAAATAAGAATGTCTTCAATACTTGATGATAGATTATTTCCAGATAGATTTGAGCTTTCGATAGAGAAACAATGATGAAATCCAGTTTTTAAAGAAAGGAAATTGTTATGAAGTATACAAAATTTAGTGATATACCGAAATTTACCAGAGATGGAAATTATCAATGTGATGTAAATATTAGTAGAATACCACGCTGGATTAAGGAAATGGAAGAAGATATGAACTTGCAACTTAATCCAGATTTCCAGAGAGGACATGTATGGACAGAGGAACAGCAGATCGCATGGTTGGAATTTTTTCTCAAAGGTGGTAAAAGCGGAAATATTATATACTTTAATTGTCCATCATGGCATTGGTCAGTTCCAGACGGAGCATACAATGAGTTTGTATGTGTAGATGGATTGCAAAGATTGACTGCCATTTGCAGATTTATTAATAATGAAATTAAAGTGTTTGAATCATATTTCAGTGAATATACGGATTTAGCAATGTTAAATAGCCATACTATTAAATTGAATGTGAATGATTTAAAAACAGAAAGAGAAGTATTACAGTGGTACATTGATATGAACGCTGGTGGAACACCGCATACAACAGAAGAAATTGAACGTGTTAAGAAATTGATTGATGATTTGAAATGATTGGATGAAAGGTTGCTTTTATGAAAAATATGTAAATTGTTATTATTGTGGAAAAGAATTTGTGAAAATTAAATTATTATATAATCAATATATCATACTTTAAGGACAATAAATTTTGTACAATAATCATATTAAATAATGAAATATCGAATGAATAATATTTTAGAGGATAAGTGATATGGTAGATAATGGTTTTGTTTTTCCAGATGATTTAGACTTTTGGAAAATATACGATAGAATATCAAAAGATGAAGATGTAAGTACATGGGATTTAGCTAGCTTGATTTATTATTTGATTGAATCTAATTATAATAATCTTAATGAAGAAGACAGAATGAACGTTGATTTTAAAAGGTTAAAATCAAAGCTGTTAAATTGCATAAGTGATTTTTTTAATGAATTGTATAATATGTTTGGAGAAAAAAGTAAAATCAAGGAAGAATGTTTTTACAAATGGTTTAAAGAAACAGGTAGTGTCATTGTTCAAAAATATGATTTTGAATATTCTGTGTTAATATTCTTAAAAGATATATTATACTATAATTTATTGGATTATTGTAGAGTTAGTAAGGAATGTGATTTTACATATGTGGAAGGAAATGGTTATTTGTTAAATGCAGATGTTCCACTGGAAACAGTATTTATATTGAAAGAAAGTGTGCATAATTATAATATTGCAGTTAACAACAAGATAAAAGATAATGATTTTGAGCAAATAAAATATTTAATGAAATGTACAAAAGAATTTAATACTAATATTTCACATTCACCAGATGGATTGAATAAAATAAAACAAGATCTTTTACAAATTAATTTAATATAATGATATATGTATGGGCGATGATTATTTATCATCGTCCTTTGCTGTTGAAAGAATGTCAGTAATATCACATTTTAAAGCATTACATATTTTTTGGAGAACAACAAAATCTACTTTAGTTGTTTTATTTGAACACATATTGCTTAAAGTAGATGCAGCTATTCCTGTTTCTTTTGCAAGCCAATATTGTGATTTACCTTTCTTTTCAAGGGTTTCTTTGAGAATTACTTTCATGGATTTCCCTCCAATTTTTGATGAATAGATTATATCAAAAATATTTATTTTTTGCAATAATTAGTCTTGACAATAATTAGCGTACACGCTATAATAAGAACTATCAAAGGTAAGGAATACATACCACAACAGAGAGGAGGTTACATATATGGAAGGTATGAGAAATGAATATCACAGATATGATATTATTGAAGCTGAGATTAAGATGACAACACCATCTGGCTCTGTGCAGAAAAAGAAACGTCCATATGTGATTGTGGGAAATGAAAAAGGGACTACTACAGCTCCAACAGTTATTGCCATGCCTTTGACTCATATTATAAAAAGAACTGGACTTCCTACTCATGGATGTATCAGTGCAAATAGTGATACTGGTTTGTCTTTATACTCAATGGTTCTTGGTGAGCAACCTTATACACTAGATAAAAAATGTGAGATCAAAAGAAAGCTTGGAGCCGTTGTAGATAAAGAACAGAGAAACATTGTAAATAAAGTATGTTGGAATACAATGTTCTTTGGAGAAAATATTAATTGGGAGGAAGTATTAGCATGATTGAAGGATATTTAACAGTTTCTAAAGAAGAAGCAAAAAAAATGATTGATGCAGCGCCAGGAGATAGCGTTACTATTGCAATTTACAATAAATCTACAATGATCCATAAACCTACTTTAAGAAATAAGAAAAAGATAGGTAAAGAATTAATTGAATTAGCTAAAGAAATTGGATATCAAGACAATGATTTCTTTGGTGTAATTGGATGTTTGTCAAACGAAAAAGAAGGAGAATTAATGAGAAATATAATGTTTCCATATCCTATGTTAGAATAAAACTTAAAGTTGTTAAAAGTTAGAAAGAAGATGATAGGTAATGTTAAAAGCATATAAGTATAGAATTTATCCAAATAAACAACAAGAAGAACAAATTAATAAGACGTTTGGATGTTGTAGATTTGTTTTATAATCAAACATTAGCTTATAGAAAAGAAGCATATGAATCTAAAAAAAGAATATTTAAAACTTCTAGAGCAGAAATCCACTAGGTCTTTAGCCTAGTGAATGAATGTGAATAGAGAATATACCAACATAAAGAAGAATAAATCAAAGAAAAATATGTAGGAACTAAAATATCCATAGAAAGGTGGTGAGACGATGGAAACTATCATTAATCGAGGTTATAAGTTTAAAATTGCTCCAACTAAAGATCAGAAAGAGTTTTTCTTACAATCATTTGGTTGTGCAAGAAAAATATACAATATGTATGTTGATGAGTTATATAGAAAACTCGAAGAGTCTAGTTATCAGAATGGAATAATTAAAAAATCGGAATTGCATTTGAGTAAATATACTGATTTTTCAAGACAGTTTGATTATATGAAAAATGTTGATGCTCAGTGTTTATCAAGTGCAAAAATGGATTTTAATAATGCCATTAAAAAATTTAATACAGAATATGATAAAAAGACATATACCAAAAGCAGTCGAAAAAGAGAAAAGACATTAGGAATTAAACTTACTTTCAGAGACTTAAAAGGAATGCCAAGATTTAAGAGTATTAAGAACAATGATTTTTCATATAGAACATATAATCAGTCACAAGGTGAAAAATGGAATTTAATTACATTGGAAAATTCTATGTTAAAAATTCCAAAACTTAAAACATTGATTAAAGTAAAACAACATCGTCCATTGCCAAATAATTCAATTATTAAGAATTGTACTGTTTCAATGGATAATAAGGGTGTATTTTATGTCAGTTTATGTGTTAAATATGTAATTGATATTGAATCAAAGAAATCAGAAAAAGTTCTTGGATTAGATTATTCTCAACATGATTTCTATGTTGATAGCAATGGTAAGAAAGCCAATTATCCTCACTATTATAGGAAATCAGAAGAAAAATTAAAAAAAATCCAAAGAGGATTGTCAAGAAAAAAACTTAAATCTAAAAACTGGTATAAACAAAAACAAAAAATTACAACATTACAAAGACATATTGCAAATCAAAGACTTAATTGGTTACACCAAGAATCGAGAAGAATAGCTGGCGAATATGACGCTGTTATAGTAGAAGATATTGATTTAAGAAATATGGCTCAATGTCTAAAACTTGGAAAGAATGTTCATGATAATGGATTTGGAATGTTTAGGACTTTTTTGAAATATAAGTTGGAAGAACAAGGAAAACAATTTATTAAGATTGATAAATGGTTTCCGTCTTCTAAAATGTGTCATTGTTGTGGCACTATTAAAGAAGATTTGCAATTATCAGACAGATGGTATACTTGTGATTGTGGATATGAAAACGATAGAGATTATAATGCAGCGATGAATATAAGAGACTGTGGAACACGGTTATTAGCTTGGTAATGAAATGCTCATAAGAGTATAGTCCCAAGAAGCTACGAAGTCTTTAGCTTCGTGGTAGTTCACGAGAGCAGATTTTTACCATTGACAAGCGTGACGTAGTAGAAAAATGGGGAAATGTTGACAATAAAGAGGAAAGAGAATTGGTAGAGAAATGTTTCCTTGCAAACTTATTTGGAAAAAAGAAGATTAGGGTGGAGGAATTGGCATGAATGGAAAGATTGTGTCTGTAGACGAAGCTATAAAATTATTAACTGAGTATAAGAAAAACGGTGGAGAAAATGTATTATTTTCGTCATTTGATCTGGATACAAGATCTCCTGATGGAGAAGCTACTCCAATTAGTATCACACATGGGATTAAAGCTATATCTACAGGATTTCCGATAATGTATGATAGAAACATCATTGTTTCATCATTAAAAACGCATGACAAAAACAAAGAAAAAACTATTCTATTTGCGGAGAAGGGAATCAAAAAATTGGAATAAAAATTTCCAAAAATTACCGCTTGATTTCCTATACTAAGGTAGTAACATATAAACATAAACAATGGTAAATATAGGATTTATACCTAATTTTTGGTATAATTAAAAAAACGCAAACAAATGTTCTGGTGAGTATTGACACAAACAAATGTTTGGTATATTATAAGAAAGTCGAAAGGCAAAATAAAAAAGGCTCTTATCTCGGTGTTGGCGCACCATAATGAGATAAGAACCTCTTATATAATGATTTAGCATGAGGGACGGGAATCCCAGAAATGCTATTAATTAGTTTAGTTGGTCTGGCATTAAAAGTCAAGTAGTTTCTATATTAATTCATAGCATTTCAGCGATTATTCCAATAATAATACAACTGAATATGGAGAATGTATAAATAAGAGATACATGAAAGACATGTTTCATCGTAGTTTTTGTACTCATTTTCGGGAAATTTAGCTCAAATTGGACTGAGAAATCACTATTTTGTGATTAATGATGGGTTCAAATCCCATAATTTCCATTTACAGAAGAGAAATAAAACTTATAAGAATGAAAGGAGATGTTAACTTTGTACATTTTGACAGACGGCAAGAACTATGTCATGGATGATCCGATTCATCCAGGGAGGGTCATGTACAGCACTTCACCGGTAAACGCAAAGAAATTTACTTTTAAACAAGCAAGAGCCTTGTTGAATAATAAAAGTAAGAAGTTATCTTGGATTAGAAGTTTCAATATGGTGGATGATTCTTCGGGAGAGGAAATTGCGAAACAGGAAGTAAGAAGTAGAAGTAATAAAGGCGTATTTGTAGGTAAGAATGATATTGATTTTGATGTGTCTATTCTTGATCAGATTATGCAAGAAACAAATAATCTTTTAGGTATTGCTGGATGGAATATGGCGCAGCTTACTACATATCAGAATATGCTTTCTACGGCATTATCTAAATATGATTCAGCAGAAGCAGATATTGAACATGCATTACAGACTTACAAGGAAGAATCTGGTGGCAAGAAACCACAAGCGCATAAGATGGCAAAAGTTGGATATTTGCTTGATGATGTGAGAGATAAGCATAAGCGGATCAAACAATGTCAATGCTACATAAAAGTAATGCAAGATGCTATTACATATCATTACACATTAGAGAAATTAAAGTTGGAATTAAGTAAAGCTACATATGAGAAGTATCAGGGAAGAACTGAATACTATGATTTAGCATTGGATATGCTTCGATAGTAACTATTAACAGAGAGGATCGGTGGTACGGATGCACTACAAAGAAATTCTGGAATCATACTATAAAGTAAATGAGGATAAACCAGAAGAGTCAGCAAAAAAATTACATACTATGGTAGATAAAATTCTTTCGCAGTTTGGTGGTATCACCGATTTTGATAAAGAAGAATGTTACTCAATAGCAAATTTATATATTTCAAAGTATATAAAAAGTCAATTGGATCAGAATATTGAAGATTTTGATGAAGATAAATTCAATGGTTATATGTATTTTGGAATTACAAATAAGATAAAAACCTATATAACACGTAAAAACAGAGGAAAGAGATGTCAGATTGTAACATCAAAAGAAGGTGATAAAGAAGTCAAACAATATATTTATCCAACATCATTAGATAATTTAATGACAGATGATGGAGAAACAAAATATATGGATGTGATTCCTTCGGATTTTGATATTGAAAGTAGTATTGATGTCGGAGAATTATTGAATCTTGGGGAAAATGTAATTAGATATATTAGTTCTCTTGGAACTATCCAACGTCAAATTGCGGATTTAATAATGCAAGGATGCAATTCTACAGAGATCAAAAAGATTTTGCATATTTCCGATAAGGAATATTATACATATCTTTCTGATATGAAAGAATATGACAAAAGAAAACTTCTAAAAACAGAAGAATGTGAGAATGTAAATATTGAGGAGGAATTACCAATGGAAACAAAAACAACAACATCAGAAAGAACAAAGTCTACCAGTTATTCAATAGAATCTCTTAGCAAACAGTTGAGGCAGCATAGATTAAGAGATAATCATCCATTACAAAGAACTTCTGGACAATGGAATTTACTTACAAAAAGCGAATTAATTTCTGATATTTTACAAGGTAATTCACTTTTACAGATTGTAATTTCAGAAGAAATCAAAGCCGGAATTACGATGCACTGGTTAATTGATGGTAAACAGCGTTCTACAAATTTAAAAGATTATCTGGAAGATGGATTTGCTGTTTCAAAGAATGTACAGAGATACATGATTGAATATCAGACTGATAAGACAGATGAAGATGGTAATGTGATTTTGAATGAAGATGGATTTCCAATACCCGAAAGTAAAACATTTGATATTCGTGGAAAGAAATTTTCTCAGTTACCAGAAGAATTACAGGATAAATTTAAGGATTATCAAGTTCCTGTAATGCTTAATCTGAATTGTACAAAGAAAGATATTGCTTATGATATTGCACGATTCAATAGATGTAGACCAATGAACGTTTCTCAGTCAGGATGGCTAGGATTGGAAGAATCCTATGCCGAATATGTAGATAAGATTTTAAAGATGGACTTCTTTAAGGTTGATTGTGATAAGTCAAGTTATTCAAATACGAATATCAAGAATGGATCACTTAGAAGAGTTATTATTGAAGCAATAATGACATCCAAATATCTTAGCCATTTTGATAAAGATTTTGGAAAAATGTGTATCTACTTAACAGAAAATGCAAATGAATCAGTATTTATTGATTTCTATTTGACATTGGAGAAATTATCTAATGTGTTAAAAGGTGATACATCAGATATTTTCAATAACAAAAATTCATTTTTATGGTTTGCGTTATTTGATAAATTCATAGAATATGACGTTGAAGATGATAAATTCAATGACTTTATTCAGGAGTTTAAAGAAACATTACATAGTAAGGAAATTGATGGTGTTACATATGATTGTTTAAATGGACAAAAAGGTACAAAGGATCGTTCTTCTGTAACAAAGAGATTCAATCATTTACTTACTCTGATGAAAGAATACTTACATATAGAAGATTCCATTGAAGGATCAGAATCAGATGTAATCGAAGATGATTTATTTGATACAGAAGTAGTAGAAGAATCTGATGATAAGAAGCCAATTATCGCAGAAGTAACAGAATATTCAGCGATTGGAAACAAAGAAATCGAGCGTGTTAGTGGAGAAGTAGTAGATAAAGATACTTTAGAATTTGTAAAAATGTGTGTTGATGATGATGTGACAGATGCCGATATCCTGGATTATGAGGAAGATTTGGATGTTGTAACACTTGATGTTGATAACAATTCAAAACTCTTAGATGAGGTAAATCATAAGTCTCTTATTGCTCTTATTGCTTATGCTTATAAGATGGATGAGGATATTGATGATTGGTTTAAGGACTACTTCAAAAGAACAAATACATATGAGATTGACCAGAAGAGAAATTACTTACATATGAGAAATGACTTCATTAGATTCAATAAGAAAGGAGCTACTGCATAATGAAGATGAATCTTTCAGAAATCAAAATTCCAGAGAGTTTTGAAAGTAGTGTACCAAGTTTATACAAATATGAAAAATGTTGTAGATATTATAAAGAAACAGGAAATCAGGATAGGTACATAGTAGTAGATGAGAAGAATGTTTTAGTAGATGGCTACATAATGTATCTGGTGTTAAAAAGTCATAATGTTGAGAGTTGTGATGCAAAACGTATCACCTTGAGAAAACATAAATATACTGATAGACAGCGTAAACGATATGGACGTTTAGTTCCACCTGAGAAAGTCCTTACATATAAAGAGAAACCAACTGTATATATTTATGGTAAACATCCAAATGGAATTATTGATAAAGAATATGTATGGAGATTACCAAAATCAAAAGAGAATATGTATGGAGTATTACTTCCAGGAGATTTGATTTATTGCAGCACAAAGAACGGAATTGCTCCTGTGATTATAACAAGAATTGAGAAACGTGATTCATGGGATACAGATTTGAAAGTAAAAGTTGTTTGCTCAAGAATAATCATTAGAAATGGAGAATTATTAAAATATGAGATTGATAAGGATGGATCAGTTAATGTGTAAACATGAGTGGGTATTGATCGAAAGACCTCGACATATTAAATATGATTATGATGGTTGCGAAGTTGTGATTGGTAAATGTCGGTGTACGAAATGTAAGAAGATTAAGGATAGGAAGATGATTGGACATCAGATTGGAAATATATTTGAGGAAGTTAATACATAAATTGTGAGTTTTGAGAGGTGGCAGAATGAAAGTTAAGAAACTATTAATTGGATTTCTTATATTGGGATTGGTACTTTCATTTGCAGGATGTGGTGACAAAGTGATAAATGACAGTGGATAAAAAGTTCAATCATTTGGACAATTTATTGAATTTAAGGAAATAAAAATCGCATCAAGTAATGGGTATATATTCAATCAATATTTTGTATATGATAAAACCACTAAAATTGTATATGTAGTACAAGGTTCAGACCGTTATGGTGGCATTGGTGGCATTACACCATATTACATATTAGATGAAAATGGTAAACCAGAAATAGCAGTCTACGGAGAAAATTATAATGGATAAGGAGAAAGAAAAATTTTCTAAAGAGATATTTCTTATTTGCAAGGGAAGATACAATTACGAAAAGTACGGGTCAGTATTTAATGCAATGAATAGATATTATCACAAATATTATTGTGATGACATTGACATTACTTATCAACTTGCTAATCAGATATTTTTATTTCCTATGGTTGAATGGGTATTGGAGAATCATAGAGACAATAAGTTACATTCATTTCTGTATTACATATTTAGCAATAATTTATTTTGGAATAGAGAATGTAATTATGATGAGAACTTATTTAAAAAGATTTTGAGTTGGGTTGCTATGATATCCGTAAAACATTATAACGAAGAAACTGATAAATATGAATGGATTATTGACTTATCTGATTTCGATGGAAAGGATATTGACCTGGAATGATGAAACATATTAAGCAAGGAGAAAACATAGGTGTGGCTGTATAAGTTCAAGGTGCTGTCGTAGACGTATATCCACATCCTAGATTTAGAGGAATGCATGGATTGATGTATAAAAGTGAGAAGTGGACTTGTAGTGATTATGCTTTCGATGAAAGCTGTAGAGGAAAAACAAACAATGGGCGATATTAGAGTTAAATATATGTATCCTTTATCTCCTTTGCAAGGAAAGACAGGGATTATAAAAGAAAGAGATGAAAATAGTTATAAGTATGTAACAGTATATTTTGATGATGGAATAATTGATGAAGTTCATAAAGGTCATCTTATAGAAATAGAAAGTGAGAATAATAACATGGCAAAATTAGAAGGATATTATGCAGTTGCAGTAACGGAAGAAGAAACAGGATATTATGGAATGACAAAGGATTATCATTATGCAATATTTAATGATGGGAACACATATGCGATTGGTGATAATATATTAGTTAGTGGAGTAAATAAAAATGTTCTAACAATTAAGAATATTATTACACCAGAAGAAGCGAAAGAAAAAGGAAGAAAAGATATTACCGCTGAGGTCATATGCAAAGTTGATACATCGTCTTATGACAAACGTGTGAAGGAACGCAAAGAGAAAGAACGTAATAAAGAAGCAGATAAAATTAAAAAACAGATGGATAAAATGATTGCAAGAATGGATCAGACAAAGCTGTATGAGATGTACGCAAGTGACAATCCTGAGTTAGCGGAGAAATTAAAAGTATATAAAGAGCTGCTTGGATAGAAATGATAATTATTCATCAAAATCTATTAAATCTATTAGACTTGTTCAAGTCGAAATTTCCAAAGCGAATAAAAATGAATAGAGGTGAAAATATGGAAGTAGTAGCACAAACAGATTATCAGGACATTTATAGAATTACAGATGGAGTTTTACTTGTTGTGAATAAGTTTATTTCTATTGATTATTCTGATAAGACAAAAGAATATATTCGTGTGTATATGAGTAAAGCAAAATATAAATCATACAATAAAAATTGTCAAACATGGTTAAAAGTATTAAAAGAAGATTATGTGTATGAATATTGCCCAGTTATCATACCGAAAGGAACAGTTACATATATGAGTATCCCAGTTATTTGTACAAAAGATAAAGATAAATGGGAATATGAATTAAAGACAACTGGAACTGCATTTAGTGGGACTTATAGCGAAATATTAAAAATGTTAGATGATATAGTAGATTGCATTGACATTAGCAGAAAATCAAGTTATAGGAGGAATTAAAAATGGAATTAGTAAAGGTAAATTTATACGCTTATGCATATTATAGCGGAGTAGAATATGAGGAAAATATTTGGATCAAAAAATCTTCATATGAAAAAATCAAAGAGTGTTTTCCAACCGAAGTATATATCGCAGATATTGATGGGAAATATAGTGAAACCGAAGGAAAAGTTACAGTAAAAGAAAGTTTTAAATCAGATAAAGAATATGCCATTGAAGGGAAATTAGAATGTGATGGAGAGAGTTTAAAATGGGAATTAGAAAGTGTATATGAGAATAATAATTTAGATTACGAATTTGAGCAAGAAGAAATCGCAGAGTTTTTAAATAGCATTGACGTATATGAGAAAGTGACAGTAAAAATTCCACGCAGTAAAGTAACAGAATTAAAAACTTATGCCGAAAAGTTGTGTGGTGATTGATGAAATCTTGCTTTTATGGAGATAGTTTATGAAATTAATTATAAATGTACCACTTTCATATTCGAGAGAATATCTTGAAGATTTGGACAAAAACACCTTTCCGAATGTTGGTGATGATTTTGAAGAGAAATATTATGTTAGATATAAAACTATAGAAAACGATGTTTGTACTTTAGATTTAGGAAGATAAGCGGGAATCCTCGGTAATTCAATTGCCGAGATGAAAGCGTAAACTGTGCATATCTGCACATTATAAGTAAAATATATTTAT
>JABLTO010033036.1_pt1 | contig 128131 bp, 133 predicted proteins | sample 7160091 | NCBI WGS metagenome assembly JABLTO01 (sample SAMN14651225, study PRJNA627086) | human gut metagenome | isolation source: feces | host: Homo sapiens | reverse complement strand
TTTTACATCAGTGACAAATACAAAATCATTAGATACATCACTAACTGGATATAAACAAAGTACAACATACTATGTATGGGTAAAAGATGCTGCAGAAAATGTGAGTGAAAGTAAATCAACAACAACAGGAACAGTAACGGCACTAGTTAAAGATACAAATATAAAATTTATGCCTAATACTACACAATGGGTAAATGCAAGTGATGGTGTTGAAATTACTGCTTCTACAACTGTAACAGGTTTTATATTACAGACAAGTATTGATGGAATAAATTGGAATAGTTCTACTAGTAGGAAAATAAATAAAAGAGGAGAAACAATATATGCAAGATTGTGGGATGGCTATAATTCGGGAGTATCTGCAAGTTACACTCCTACAAATATAGATGATAGTCATCCAATATGTGAAATTTCTATAACAACTAACCAAAATACATATAAAGGTGAATCTGTAAGCGCTAGATTAGATTTGAGTGATCAATATAGTGGAATTGCAACAGTAAAATGTGTATTAAGTACTTCATCAAGCCAAATAGGAACTACAGAAAGCCTATATACAACTAAAGTAGAGTTACCACCTAACGTAACTAATTTAAATTCATATATTGCAGGAATTACATTAAAACAATCAGATACTAGTCATGTTGGAAATGAATATATACACGTTTTAGTAATAGATAATGCAGGAAACAAAACAGAAATAATTTCTTCACCAATATATTTTGGAAATACATATTTATTATCAAATAAAGTAAGCGTTGGAGATTATGTTTCATATGATGCAACTAATAATTATTATTATACATCGCCAATAGGGACTGGAACAAGCCATGGAAATGGATATAGTTCTCAAAAGTTTAAATCTTCTAGTGACATGAAATGGAGAGTATTAAGAGTGGACAATGGAGAAGTCGTATTAATTAGTGAAACTCCAACTAAAGAAAATCTGAAATTTAAAGGTGCTATATTCTACTTATATGCTGAACAAGAAATTAACAGTATTTGTGCTTTATATGGACATGGAATTGGAGCGAATAAGAATAAGAATTTTTCATATCGTATAGGAAATGAATCATATGATACAGATGTAAACAATTACGAAGATTTAACTATAGAAAATAGTGGAGCAAGAAGTTTAAATTATAATGATTTACAGAATGCATATGGAGCGAGTGCTGTGAATTTAGCTGTTTCAAATGGAAGTAACAATAGTGTTATGACAGATATGTATTTTCCAGCAAAACATTATTATCCATCTTTTAGTACATCTTACGGAGTAAAGAGACTTTCAACCTCAACTTATATAGTATCTACTAAGAAAAATTTTAATTTGTATGATGCATATATGTATGGAAGTTCTAAAAAAGAAATAGAAAATGAATTAATTGGATCAACTAAAAAAGATGGAAGAGTGTATTTGTTGTCAACTAGATGTACTTCAATAGCTGACACTAAAGACTTTGTTAGATATTATATAAATAAAATTATTCCATCAGACAATTATAATTCTTCATCATCTACAGCTAAGATGGAAGGTCACTGGTTGCTTGATTGTTATAGTAACAAGTGCGTATCGCATGACAATGAAGCTATTAATGATTCCCAAGGATTACCATTAAGACCGATAGTATATTTGAAATCTACAGTTGAAACAGCATATTCTACAACAAATGGATCTTGGATAATATTAGATAGATAAAAAGGAGAGAGAATTTTATGAAAAAGAAAGAAAAGAGATTAATTTTAATACTAATTGCAATATTAGTAGTTGTATTAATAATAGGTTTATTTATAAAGAAAAATAGAAATGAGGAAAATGGAGTGCAAAGTCAACAAAACACTATAACGGATGAAAAGTTTGTACAAGTTTTAGAAGATGGGACGAAATTAAACAAAAGTTCAAAATTTAATGAAACAAAAAATATTGATGGTATAGAAATATCAAATATTCAATTTACTTATAAAGATGGACAAACAGTATTACTAGCAAATGCTACAAATAATACAGGAAAAGCAGTGGATATAACATTATTGGATATAAAACTATTAGATGAACAGGGAAATGAAATAGTAACAGTAGGAGGAATAATTTCACCTATGCAAGTTGGAGAAACAACACAATTAAATGCAAGTATGACTATGGACTATGCAAATGCATATGATGTTGAAATAACATTAAAAAAATAAAGAATTTATATAATAAAATAGCTAGCAAAAATGATTTTGCTAGCTATTGCTATTTATAACAATGTATAACGGCGGTAAAACAAACAAAAATTTGCCAAAAAGTATTGACTTTTTAAATTGATATTTATATAATTAGCAAAAAGAAATATAGAAAATAAATGGAGGAAATATGAAAGAACAATTTTTAGAATTATTAAAAAAAGTAAAAAGAGAAGGAATAAACGAATTAATAGAATTTATAGAAAAAACAGATTTTTATAAAGCACCAGCAAGCACTAGATTTCATGGAAGTTATGAAGGAGGACTTGTAGAACACAGTATAAAAGTATATGAAATATTAAAACATAAAGTAGAAACAAACATTGAAAAAGTGGATATACCAGAAGAATCAATTATTATAATAGGATTATTACATGACTTATGCAAAGCTAACTTTTATAAAGTAGACTACAGAAATGCAAAAAATGCTCTAGGAGTATGGGAAAAAGTACCATATTATACTGTAGATGATACAATACCATATGGACATGGTGAAAAATCAGTTATGATGATAACAGAATATATGAAACTAACACCAGAAGAAAAATATTCTATACGTTGGCATATGGGATATACAGAGCCAAAAGAAAATTACAATGCAATAGGAGCAACATACAAAAAATATCCAATTGCATTATTAACACATGAAGCAGATTTAGAAGCAACTTATTTTTATGATATATAAGATTAATACATAAGCTCAAATAGGTTTATAAACAAAAGTTAGGAAGGTAAGAAATGTTAGCATATATTAAAGGTAAATTAGAAATGAAAATGACAGGATATGTAGTAATAGATGTAGGAGGATTAGGCTACAAAGTATTCATGTCAGATGTAGGAATTGAAAAATTAGGAGACATAGGAGAAACAGTAAAAGTACATACATATTATAAAGTTCGTGAAGATGATATAAGTATTTTTGGATTTAATACACTAGAAGAACTAAAAATGTTTGAACTATTAATTAGTGTTAGTGGAGTTGGAGCAAAAACAGCATTAGCGATGCTTGCTACATGCGAACCTACAGAATTTGCGCTAGCAGTTATTTCAGAAGATGTAAAAAAATTAACATCAATACCTGGAATTGGAGCAAAATCAGCACAAAGAATTATATTAGAGTTAAAAGATAAAATAAGTAAAGAACAACAAATAGAAGCAGTAAAACATGAAATCAAAAATAATGAAAAAACTACAAATAAAATACAAGAAGCAATTGAAAATAATGCAAAAATTTCAGAAGCAATTGCTGCACTTCAAGTGTTAGGATATAATAAGAAAGAAATAGAAAACGCTTTTGAAAAATTAGAAAAAGAACAATTAACTACAGAAGAATTAATTAGAAAAGGATTAATGTTTTTAGGAAGATAAAATAAAGAACAATTAAATTTAGAAAATGAATTTAATTGTTTTTTATCTAAGAATCCTATAGAAAGAAAGTGAAAAGTATGAGCAATAATGAACCATTAGCCTTTAGAATGAGGCCAAAAACATTAGAAGAATATGTTGGACAAGAACATGTACTTGGAAAAGATAAAATATTATATAGAACAATAAAAGCAGATAGATTATCAAGTATTATATTATTTGGACCTCCAGGATGTGGGAAAACATCATTAGCCAGGGTTATTAGTGAAACAACTAAATATAAATTTTATAAAATAAATGCAGTAACAGCAGGAGTGGCTGATATAAAAAAAGTTGTAGAAGAAACAAAAAATTTTATGCTAAACCCATCTGGAAAAAGTATATTATTTATAGATGAAATACATCGTTTTAATAAACTTCAACAAGATGCATTGCTACCATATGTAGAAAATGGAACAATAATATTAATAGGAGCAACTACAGAAAATCCATACTTTGAAGTTAATAAAGCCCTTATATCAAGGTCAATGGTAATAAAATTAAATCCATTAACAAATGAAGATATTTACAAAATTTTAAAAAATGCATTAAAAAGAAATGATGGGCTTGGAGAATACAACATAAAAATAGAAGATGAAACTTTAAGAAAAATAGCAACAATTTCAAATGGAGATGTAAGAACAGCCTTAAATGGTTTAGAAGTTGCAACATTAACAACTACTATGAGCGAAGATGGATTTATTCATTTAACAGATGAAGTAATAAAAAATAGTGTACAAAGTAAAAAAGCTATATTTGATAAAAATGGAGATGTTCATTATGATAATATAAGTGCATTTATAAAATCTATGAGAGGCTCTGATCCAGATGCAGCAATTTTTTATTTAGCTAGAGCATTAAATGGAGGAGAGGACCCTATGTTTTTAGCAAGAAGAATAGTAATATGTAGTTCAGAAGATGTTGGAATGGCAAACCCTAATGCATTAGTAGTAGCAAATGCTGCAATGCAAGCAGTACATATGATAGGGATGCCAGAGGCAAGAATAATACTTTCAGAAGCAGCTGTATATGTAGCAACATCACCGAAATCTAATGCTGCTTATTTAGGAATAAATAAAGCACTAGAAGATGTACAAACAAAAAATACAGGAGAAATTCCAATGCATATTAGAAATGCACCAATAGAGAAAATGAAAGAATTAGGGTATCATGAAGGATATAAATATCCACATGATTATCCAGGACATTTTGTAGAACAACAATATTTACCAGACGAAATGTTGGGAACTAAGTATTATATAAAAGATGACACAATAAAAGAATAAAATCAAAAAAATATTGAATAAAATAAAAAATAATGGAAAACCTACTAAAAAAGTAGGTTTTTATTATGATAAAAAAAATAGGAATAGGAATTTTAGCAGGAATTGTTAGTGGTTTATTTTCAACAGGTGGAGGGATGATATTAGTTCCTGCGTTTATATATTTATTAAATTTAGAAGATACAAAAGCAAGAGGAACATCAGTGTTTTGCATATTACCTATGGTAATAACAAGTAGTTTTTTCTATTATAAAGGGCATTTTATAGATTGGAAAGTAGCTGTTTTATGTGCAATTGGAGGGGCAATAGGTGGTTATATAGGTGCAAAATTATTAAAAAAAATCCCGAAAAAAATACTAAAAATAGCATTTACAATATTTTTAATATATGCATCATATAAAATGTTAAAATAAAAATAAATATAGGGAGGAAGAGATGATGTATTTAATATATTAAATATATTATCAAATAAAAGATGGCAGAAATATTAATGGGATTAGTTTCAGGAATAGTAAGTGGTACAGGAATGGGAGGAGGAACAATTTTAATATTCCTTCTTACATTTATAATGGGAATAGAACAACATATAGCTCAAGCAACGAATTTAATTTTTTTTATTCCAACATCAATTGTTGCGATTATAGTGAATTTAAAAAATAAGAATATAGATATGCCATTAGCAATTATAATATCAGTATTTGGAATATTAGGAGCAATTGTAGGGGCAAATATATCAATAAATATAGATGTAAAAATTTTAAAAAAATGTTTTGGGGTATTTCTAGCAATAATAGCAATAAATGAAATATATTCCATTGTAAAAGAGTATAAAAAAACCAAAATAAGAGATACTAATAAATAAAAAAGAGGTGATAATATGAAATTTGTAAAAGGTGTTATGATAGGTGGATTAATAACTACAGGACTTGTAATGATGTACACTGAAACAGGAATGGCAAATAAAAAGAAAATGATGAAAAAAGGAAAACAACTTGTTAAGAAAATGGGTATAATGTAATTAATTTATAAGAATTAAATAAAATAATAAAAAAATGAAGTGAGAATAAACTCACTTCATTTTTGCTATTTGCATTCTTTACATTCTGGAGCTTCAAAACAATTATCTTCTTTGAAATCTTCATGTTTATAACATTTATCGCATTTGTTGTCTGATTCTATAAAGCAGTCACATTTATCGCATTTATCACCTTTTAAGCATTTTCCTTCATGATGGCATTTTGCGCAAATTTTTATTTTTTTAGTGTCATTCACCCAAATTTGAAGAGCGTATTCTTTACCAGGACAAAGAGGTCCAAAAACAAATTCCCCTTCTTTGTCTGTAAAAGTATGACCAATAGGTCTTCTTTCTTCTTTTCCGTGTTCACAAACTACTTCTACTAATTTAACAACAGCATCACAAACAGGTTCTTTAAAGCAGTTTTTTACAACACCATAAATAACGTCACGATTATCTTCTGGTAAAGTTATATCAAGGTCAAATTGTTTTCCTCCTGAAATTACACCATCTACATCTAATACTGGGCAATGAGGTTTTTTATTATCTATTTCCATTATAATCATTCCTTTCTATAATTACAACTTAAGTTGCTTATTATATAATATGAAAAAAATGTAGAAAGTTGAAGAAAATTGTCTTACATTTATTAAAAATAAAAAAGATGAAAATATAATATAAAAATATTAAAATTTAATTGAATTTTTCTCTAATTTAAAGCATACAATTAAAATAGCTTTAAATTGGAGGTTTTTTTATGTTTATAGTATTTAACAAACAAAAAATTTATGCATACCTAGTATCAGTAATTACAGTAGTACTATTATTTTGTGTGGCAAGTAGTTTAAACACAACTGCTAGTAATACAGTAGCCACATCATCATCTACAAATAAAAAATTATTACCAATATATAATGTAGAAACATCAGAAAAGAAAGTTGCATTTACAATGAATTGTGCATGGAATGCAGATGATATAGATAGCATATTAAAAACATTAGAAGAAAACAACACAAAAATAACATTTTTTATGGTAGGAGATTGGATAGAAAAATTTCCTGATAGTGTAAAGAAAATATATGAATCTGGAAATGAAATTGCAAGTCATAGTGATACGCATCCACATGTTAATAATTTAAGTTATGAAGAAAATATAGAAGAAATAGAAAAAAGTAATCAGAAAATAGAAAAAATAACAGGACAAAGAACCAAAATATATAGAGCACCATATGGAGAATATAATGATACAGTAATAAAAGCGGCAAATGATAAGGGATATTATACAATTCAATGGGATTTAGATACACTAGATTATACAGGAATTACTGGAGGCGAAATGTGGAATAGATTAGAAGGAAAAATAAAAGAAGGAGATATAATTTTAAGTCATAATGGGACTAAACATACTGCTGATAGTTTAGATATGCTTATTAAAAACATTAAAGCTAAAGGACTTGAAGTTGTAAAAGTTTCAGATTTAATTTATAAAGAAAATTATAATATAAATAGTAATGGAACACAAATAAAACAGTAGTATGTATAATATTACCAATAAAGGAGATAATAAATTTATAAAAAAATTAAGGGGAAAAGTATGTCATTTATTGGAATTGTTTCAGATAGTAAGTGTTTTGATATTATAAAGGAAAAAATAAAAGAAAATGATAAAGAAAATCAATTTAATTTAATACACATTAATTCAAAAAGCATAGATAATATTAAAAATATAAGATTTGAAGTGCTTGTCGTAAATTGTGAATTAGAAGAGTTAAAAGATTATCAATCAAATTTAGAAAAAATATATTCAAATGCGAAATATTTGATTTTAAATACAGATATTAATAAAGAAGAATTTGAACAAAATAAACATACACAAATTATAACATATGGTTTAAATCATAAATCAACAGTAACTATATCAAGTATTAGCGACACAGATATATTAATATATTTGCAAAGAAATATATTAAACATTTCTAATTCAATTATAGAAGTAGAAGAAAAAAGAATAAAAATAAAAGAAAAAAGTAAATGTAAAACTTATGATGTTATGATATTATATATTATTTTTACTATTTATAATAAAAAAATAATCTCAGAAGTATAGGAAAAAACTAACTTTTTTGATAAAAATCAACTTTTTATGTAGACAAAACCAAAAAAATGATGTATAATAATAAACATAGGTTAAAACGAGCGTAAGGAAAAATATACATTAAGTAAGTTATAAACAAGATTTATAGCTAGCTTATACAAAATTATAAATTTTGTAAACCGATAAAAAAATAATAGGGAGGAAAAAAATTGGATACAAATTATTTAGAAAACAACTATTTAACATTAGTTGGAAAAGTTACAGGAGAAAAAAGATTTAGCCATGAAATTTATGGAGAGAGTTTTTATGTTTTTGATTTATCAGTAGCACGTTTAAGTGGAAATGCAGACATAATACCAGTTACTGTTTCAGAAAGATTAATTAAAGATGAAATGCTAAAAGAAGGAAATAATTTATTAGTAAAAGGACAATTTAGATCATATAACAGTTATGAAAATGAAAGAAATAGATTAATTCTAACTGTTTTTGCAAAAGACGTTATTGAAGTAGAAGAAAATGAAGAAGAAGAAAACGAAATGGCAAAAAAAGATATGATAACTAACGAAGTAGTATTAGTAGGTTACATATGTAAAAAGCCTATATATAGACAAACACCATTTGGAAGAGAAATTTCTGACATATTACTTGCAGTAAATAGAGCATACAACAAATCTGATTATATACCATGTATTGCATGGGGAAGAAATGCAAGATTCTGCCAAGATTTAGAAGTTGGAACTCAAGTGAAGATAGTTGGAAGAGTACAATCTAGAACATATGAAAAGAAATTTGAAGATGGTACAGTTGAACAAAGAGTTGCATATGAAGTATCAGTTGGAAGTTTAGAAGTTATAGATGAAAAAGATAATGCAAACGAAGTTGAAGAAAAAGAAGCTGTATAAATTAGTTATTATTAGAAATAAATAATAGTTATAAAAAGTTTTAAAAGACTAGTCTTTTAAAACTTTTTTTGATATAATTGGTAAGAAAAATAGAAAGGATGGTATTATGGCAAAAAAGCAAGTTAAGAAAAAAGAAAATAAAAAAAGTAGTAATAAAGATAAATTAAAAAATAGAAAAATAAATTCAGCTGTAGTTTTTACTATTATGGCGATAATAGCAATATCAATAATATCTATAGCATTAACACCAGTCACATTACAAAATGATACATTTTATACTATAAAAATAGGAGAGCATATAAGTAAATATGGAATAGATATGCAAGACCCATTTTCATGGCATGAAAATTTAGGTTATACATATCCTCATTGGGGATATGATTTAATAACATATTATATATATTCAGCTTTTGGAATGACGGGTATTTATGTTGCTACATGTATATTATCTGCTATTTTAGGAATTACAATATATATAGTAAATACTAAACTAGTTAAAAATAGAGTACTGTCATTTTTAATAACTATAGGAGCAATGTATGTAATTAGGGGATATATAGCAGCTAGAGCTCAATTAGTTACATTTATATTATTTGCATTAACAATACTTTTTATAGAGAAATTTTTAGAAACAAAGAAAAAAAGATATGCAGTAGCATTAATAATTATTCCTATTATTATAGCAAATATACATTTAGCAGTATTTCCATTTTATTTTATATTGTATTTACCATACATAGCTGAATATATAATAGCAATACTTGGTGAAATTGTAATATATAGAAAGTTGAAAATACAAAAAATAAAATTAAAAATAAAAAGACTTTCTAAAGATAATAAGAATCAAGAAAAAGTAGAAAAATTAAAAGAAGATTTAAATAAATTAAATGAAAAAGTGGACAAAATAAAAATAAAAAGAAGCAAAAATTTACAAAATCCATATAAGATAAAATTAACAAAAAATGATAATGTTAAATGGTTAATATTAATAATGGTAATATGTATATTTACAGGACTATTAACGCCTTTAGGTGATACACCATATACATATTTATTTAAAACACTACAAGGAAATACAACGCAAAATATTAATGAACATTTACCAATGACATTAATAGATGAGTCAGAAGCATGTTGTTGTTTAATATTATTTTTAGCACCATTAATTTTTACAAAAGTAAAAATTAGATTAAGTGATTTATTTATGATAGGTGGATTATGCATTTTAATGTTATCATCTAGAAGGCAAGTAACTATGTTTGTAATTGTTGGTTCAGTAATATTAAATAGATTAATAACTCAATTAATAGTAATATATAATGATGAAAAACATATTGAAAATATGGAAAAAAGAGCAACTAGTATCATAGGTGTGTTAATTATATCAATATTAACATTATGTTTAACATATTATTTGGCTAAAGATAAAGTAGATGACAAGTATATAGATGAATCATCTTATCCTGTACAAGCTTGTGATTATATATTAAAAAACATAGATTTAGGAAAAGCAAGATTTTATAATGAATACAATTATGGTAGTTATATGCTATTTAGAGGAATACCAGTATTTATAGATTCAAGAGCAGATTTATATGCACCAGAGTTTAGTGGGAAAAGTGATGATATTTTTATGGACTTTATTGAAACTTCTGGTATAGCTAAATTTTATGAAGATATATTTAAAAAATATGATATTACACATGTAATTACATATGAAAATTCAAAAATGAATATGATAATAGAAAAAACAAAAGATCCAAATTATAAACAATTATATAAAGATGATTACTTTGTTGTATATGAGAGATTAAGTAATTAGAAAGGTAAATGTAAAATGGAAAAAAAAGAAGATTTAGCAAAAAAATCTGAAAAAAGAAAGTTAAGTAAAATAGATATAATATTAATAATAATTGTGTTAGCAATTATAGTACTAGACCAAATAACAAAAATTTACATGGTAAAAGTAGAGAATATAGATGTTATTCAAAATGTATTAAAATTTAATGTGGCTCATAATGAAAAAGCAGCATATGGAATTGGTTCTAATTCAACATTTATGTATGTTGCTACAAATATAATAATTTTAGGAATAATATTTAAGTTTATTACAACACAAAATGAATATGTTGATACAAAATTAAAAGTATTTTTATCATTTATTATGGCTGGAGGAATATCAAATGTAATAGATAGAATAATTAGAGGATATGTAGTAGAATTTATAGATTTTACACCAAGTGTAAATATTCCTATTTTCAATATTGCAGATATTTTTACAGTTTTAGGATGGGTTTTAGTTGTAGCAGTATTTTCTTATTTTACTGTTACAGAATGGCAAAAAAAGGAAAAGAAGTAAAATATAGGAGAGATTAATGAAAGAATTCATAGTAAAAGATGATGAAGTGGGAAAAAGAATAGATTCATATTTATCTAATAAAGATAATGAGATTTCAAGAGTAGCAGTACAAAGATTAATAAAAAATGATAAAATTCTAGTAAATGGCAAAAGTACAAAAGCATCATACAAAGTTCAAGAAAATGATAATATAAAAGTAGAAGAAGAAAAACCAAAAGAAATCTCATTAAAACCACAAGATATACCAGTAGAAATAATATATGAAGACAAAGATATAATTGTAGTAAATAAACCAAAAGGGATGGTAGTACATCCAGCAAACGGAAATCCAGATGGAACATTAGTAAATAGTTTGATGTCAATTTGCAAAGATTCTTTATCAGGAATAGGAGGAGAAATAAGACCAGGAATTGTTCACAGATTGGATAAAGATACATCAGGAGTTATAGTTGTGGCAAAAAATGATAAAGCACATATAAATCTTAGTGAACAAATAAAAAATCATAAGGTAGAAAAAACATACATTGCACTGGTAAAAGGGGTAGTAAAAGCAAATGAGGCTACAATAGATATGCCAATTGGAAGAAGTACAAAAGATAGAAAGAAAATGGCAGTTACTAAAACAGGGAAAAATGCAATAACTCATTTTAAAGTTATAAAAAGATTTCACAATTACACATTACTTGAAGTTAAAATTGAAACAGGAAGAACACATCAAATAAGAGTACATTTATCACAAATTGGATATCCAATTGTAGGAGATACAACATATTCTAATGGGAAAAATGAATGGGGAATTAAAGGACAATGTCTGCATGCCAAAAGTTTAAAATTCAAACATCCAATTACAGGAAAAGAAATGTTTTTAGAAGCTAAAATGCCAGAGTATTTTGAAGAAGTTATAAATGAATTAGATAAAGAGTTATAAATAAAAAAATTCTGATTAGAGGAGGAAATTATTTGGAAGAAATAAGATTACAAAAATATTTGGCTGATTGTGGAATTGCATCAAGAAGAAAATCAGAAGAATTAATAAAACAAGGACAAGTAAAAGTTAATGGAAAAACAATAACAGAGCTTGGTACGAAGGTTATACCGAATAAAGACATTGTGGAATATAACGGTAAAAAGATAGAATTAAAAAAGGAATATGTATATATATTGTTAAATAAACCAATTGGATATGTTACAACAGTTAAAGATCAATTTAATAGAGATTCTGTCTTGGATTTAGTAAAAACAAATAAAAGATTAGTTCCAGTAGGAAGGTTAGACATGTACACATCAGGAGCGTTAATTCTTACAAATGATGGAGATTTTGTATATAAAGTTACACATCCAAAACATGAAATTGAAAAAACATATACTGTTACAATAATAGGAATAGTAAAAAAAGAAGAAGTAGAAAAATTAAAAAAAGGTGTGGAAATAGAAGATTATATTACTAAGCCAGCAAAAGTGAAAATATTAAAAATAGATGAAGAAAAAAATCAGTCTAGACTCGAAATAACAATTCATGAGGGAAAGAATAGACAAGTAAGAAAAATGTGTGAAGCAATTGGGCATAAAGTATTAGCACTTCATAGAAGCAAAATTGCAGGAATAGATGTAAAAGATATTCCTTTAGGCAAATGGAGATATTTAAACAGCAAAGAAGTTAATAAGATAAAAATGTAAAATAAAAACTATTTACAACTAAAAAAAATATTTATATAATATAAAAAACACAAGAAAAAGGAGAAAATATACAAATGAATACCTTAAGATTTATGCCGGAAGGATGGAATAATGAAATTACCAAATTAGATATAAATAATGTTAATCAATATATACAAACAGGAGATACATTACAAGGACTAGTAAAAGAATGTGATGAAAAATATAATTTGCACGTAAAGTTTGAGAATGGATTAACTGGAATAATGCCAAGAGAAGAAATAGAAGCTATTAATCTTCAAAGTGATGGTTTACCAAAAACAAATTTATGTACAGGAAAGGTACATAAATTTATACAATTTAAAATAAAGGAAATCAAAGATGAGAATACTGTAATGATATCAAGAAAACAAGTACAGTCAGAGGCATTAAATTGGGTAAAAAGTGATTTGAAGGTAGGACAAACTGTAACAGGTATAGTAAAAAATATAAAACCATATGGAGCGTTTGTAGAAATAGGTGGAGGAATTGTAGGACTAGTACATATTGAAGATTTATCAGTAGCAAGAATAAAAACACCATATGAAAGATTGAAAATTGGACAAAAAATAAATATTATGGTAAAATCTATAGATAAAGCAGACGGAAGAGTAATATTGTCTTATAAAGAAACTTTAGGAACATGGGAAGAAAATGTGCAAAAGTTTAATTCTGGAGATAAAGTAAAAGGTATTGTAAGAGAAACAGAAAAAAACAAAAATGGAATATTTATAGAGTTAACACCAAATTTAGTTGGAATGGCAGAATATGAAGAAGGTTTACAATATGGACAAAATGTAGATGTATATATCAAGAAAATAGATAATGACAAGAAAAAAGTCAAATTAGTAATTATATAAATATGATTATATATTAATTATAATATTCTGATATTTAATAATATCAGTAAAAGGAGGAATAAGAATGGTTGAAGATAACCAAATAAAAGCACAAGTATCACCTTTTGCAATAAGAGAGGGTGAAATTAAAACTTTTGATGGTAAAGATGGATATGTATCTATGAACCAAATTGTACACAAGATAAATATTGGACATATTAACGAAATTCATTTTGCAATATTGGATTTAGTAAATGAATTTGAATTTATAACATCAAGACAATTATACCAAATGCTTGAAATAAAAGGATTTGACCCAAAATCACAAGATAAATTAAATAATAAATTAGAGCAATTGGTAAAATCTAAAATATTAACAAGATATTATTTTACTTCTGATGAAGGAAAAGGTATTTATAGAATTTATTGTTTAGAAAAAATGGGAAAATATTTATTAACATCAAAAGAAATCGAGTGTAAATGGCAACCATCTGATAATACAAAACCAGTAGCAATGATTAAAAAAAGACTTGCAGGAAATCAGACTTTAATAGCATATTTGAGAAAAGTAAAAGCATTTGATAGTTATGTTGTAAAACCAGCAATTACAGCTAAGTTAACAGGAAAAGTTTTTAAAGCAACAGGAGGCAGTGTTAAATTAACTAAAAACAATAAATCAATACAATTTTTATTTGAAACAATAAGAAGAGAGCAAGATTGGAAGAAAAAAATAGTAGATAGAATGAGATTATATAAAGACTTTTATGAAAACTTTATACCTGGAGACTCTGGTTTTTCAAATCTTCCACAATTGATTTTAATATGTGAAGATGAAAAACATATGGCAGAAGTATTTAAAGAAATAGTAACAAATCAAGTAGAAATACCACAAATAAAATTGTATTTTACAACTGATTTAAGACAAAATAAAGAAACATTGGAAGATACTTTAGCAGAATTTAAATTAGTTGATGGAAAATATAGAATGGAAAATGTAGAATTAAAATTACTAGGAATGTAATTTTAGGAGATACAACTATTGATCACTTGAAGTTTAAAAAACTAAAAAGGTTATAAACTAAAAAAGTTTATAACCTTTTTTGTATCTTTATAAAGATACGTAAATGGTACTTTAGAACTAAATTACTGTACTTTTATTTTGTGCTTCTATACAAAGCCCCAGTTTATTAGCTTTTCTAATAGCTCCAGAAATCCAAAAATCATCCTTAAAGAAGTAATAGTTTTTATTCTTGCCTTTAACGTAATGGTTATGTGTAAATAACCATTTTTTAAATTCATGATATAAAATCCTATCATTACTTGAGATTGTTACCTCCCGGATGTTGCTTTTTAAGATTACTGACATAAAATAGTACCTCCTATATAATAAATAATAATATTATTATATAGCATTTTTTAAAAGTTTACAAGTTAAAAAATGGTAATCTAAAATAATTTTTTTGTAATAAAAATGGTACAAGCCACATATAGTTTAATAAATAATATACAAAGGAGATAAGAGTATGTGGGAAACATTAAGAAAAGAAGAAATTTTCAAAAAATTACAAACTGACAGAAGAGGAGGAATTACAGAAGAAAAAGCAAAAGAAAGACAAATAAAATATGGAAAAAACAAATTAGAAGATAAGAAAAAAGAAACATTATTAGTGAAATTTATAAAACAGTTTAATGATTTTATGATAATAATACTAATAATTGCATCAATTGTATCTGCTGCAATTTCGACTATTCAAGGAGAAAATGATTACATTGATGCAATTATAATTATTGCAATAGTTATATTAAATGCAATAATGGGAGTGGTTCAAGAAGCAAAAGCAGAAAAATCTATAGAAGCTTTAAAAGAAATGACACCTCCTAAAGCTAAAGTTGTAAGAAATGGAATTACAAAAGAAATTAATGCTGAAGAATTAGTTCCAGGAGATTTAATAATATTAGAAGCTGGAAATTATGTGCCAGCAGATTGTAGACTAATTGAAAGCTATAACTTAAAAATAGAAGAATCAAGTTTAACAGGAGAAACTGAGGCTATATTAAAAGATTCAGAAATGATTTGCAAAAAAAATATACCATTAGGTGATAAATTAAATATGGCATTTATGGCAAGTATCGTTGTAAATGGACATGCGCAAGCAATAGTAACAGATACTGGAATGAATACAAATGTAGGTAAAATAGCTAATATGATAATTCAAGATGAAGCACCACAAACACCAATACAAAAGAAATTAAGTCAAGTTGGAAAAATACTTGGAATAGTTTGTTTAGCGATTTGTTTAATTATTTTTTTAATAGGGTTAATAAAGAAAATAGAACCAATGGAAATGTTTATGACATCAGTAGGGTTAGCAGTTGCAGCTATACCAGAAGGATTACCTGCAATCGTAACAATTATGCTTTCAATAGGCGTAACTAAAATGGCAAAGAAAAATAGTATAATTAGAAAATTACCAGCAGTTGAAACACTAGGAAGTAGTAGTGTTATTTGCTCAGATAAAACCGGAACATTGACACAAAACAAAATGAAAGTAGTGCAAATAAATTCTAATAATCCAAGCTTAGCAACAGAATTAAGTTCAATGTGTACAGATTGTGATATAACTTATAAAGATAATAAAGTACAAGTAAATGGTGAACCAACAGAAATAGCTTTAGTAAATAATGGACTTATTAATGGAAAAAACAAAAAGGAACTGTATATTCAAATGCCAAGAGTTAATGAGATTCCATTTGATTCAAATAGAAAAATGATGACAACAATTCATAAAATTGATAATAAATATAGAATAATAACAAAAGGTGCACCAGACGTATTATTAGAAAAATGTGTAAGACAAATTGGAGAAACAAAAAATAGTACAAAAATATTAGAAAAACAATCAATACAAAGAGAAAATTTGAAAATGGCAGAAAAAGCACTAAGAGTAATAGCTGTAGCATATAAAGAGGTTGACCATTTACCACCAAATATTGATACTAAAACTATAGAAAATAATCTTGTTTTTGTTGGTTTGATAGGAATGATAGATCCTCCAAGAGAAGGGGTAAAAGAGGCAGTAAAGACTTGTAAAAAAGCAGGAATAAAAACTGTAATGATAACAGGAGATCATATAGCTACAGCTACAGCAATAGCTAAAGAGTTGAACATACTAGAAAGAAATGATAAAGCAATTACAGGACAAGAATTAAACCAAATATCACAGACACAGTTAGAAAAAAATATCTCTAAATATTCTGTTTTTGCTAGAGTAACGCCAGAACATAAAGTAAGGATAGTAAAAGCTTGGCAAAAAACAGGTGCAGTTGTAGCAATGACAGGAGACGGAGTTAATGATAGTCCTGCATTAAAAAATGCAGATATAGGAATAGCTATGGGAAAAAACGGTACAGATGTTGCCAAAAATGCATCTGATATGATTTTGACAGATGATAACTTTGTTACAATAGTTGAAGCTGTAAAACAGGGAAGAAATATATATGATAACATAAAAAAAGCGATACACTTTTTAATAGCAACTAATATAGGAGAAATAGTAACAATATTTATGGGATTACTATTAGGAATGAAATCTCCATTGCTTGCGATTCAATTGTTATGGGTTAATTTAGTAACAGATTCACTACCAGCTATAGCAATAGGATTAGAACTACCAGAGAAAGATATAATGCACAGAAAACCAGTTAATTCAAGAAAAAGTATATTTTCAGATGGGCTATGGAACAAGATAATTGTTGAAGGAATAATGATAGGAATGCTAACATTAGTAGCATTTAGTATAGGAAATAAATATTACAGTGTAGAAGTAGGAAGAACAATGGCTTTTGTATCAATAGGAATACTTGAACTTGTACACAGTTTTAATATAAAAAGTGAACAATCATTATTTAAAGTGGGAATATTAGAAAATAAATTTCTAATAGGAAGCTTTATATTAGGAGTATTTGTTCAAACGATAGTGGTAATTATTCCAGAACTAGCAAATATATTTAAATTAGTACCATTAAATCAAGTTCAATGGATTATAACATTAATAATTTCTATATTGCCAATTCCGATTATGGAAGTGCAAAAGAAAGTAAATGAAGTTAAATTTGGAAAAACAGTATTTATAAATGAAAATAGTAAGATAGAACAAAATTAAATAAAATTCAAGTAAAAAATAGAATTAGTTATATATAAATTTTACCAAAACACTTGAATTTTGTTCCAAAATATAGTAAAATAGCTATGTTAAAAAATACATGGCTATTTTTTAATCTCTACTTACATTAAAAAATGTAGGTTTTATATCCAAAGGGAGGTGAAAAATAATGAATAAATACGAAAGTATTATCATTGTTAATCCAAATGTTGATGAAGCTGGACTTAAAGCTTTAGAAGAAAAATTTACAGGATTAATCAATGAAAACGGAAAAGTAGAATCAGTTGAAAATATGGGTAAGAAAAAATTAGCATATGAAATCAAAAAATTTAAAGAAGCTACATATATGCTATTCAACTTTGAAGCAAAACCTGATTCAATAAAAGAACTTGAAAGAATTTACAGAATTACAGATGATATAATCAAATTTATCGTTGTAAGAAAAGAAGACTAATTAGAAAATTAGAAAAAATTAAATAAAGAAGGGGCCTTTATTTAGAGTAGAGAAAGGTGATAGAAAATGAACAAAGTAATATTAATGGGAAGACTAACAAGAGATCCAGAAGTTAGATATACACAAACAAATAACACACTAGTTTCATCTTTTAGTTTAGCAGTAAACAGAAGATTTGTAAGACAAGGTGAAGAAAGACAAGCAGATTTTATAAACATAGTTGCTTGGAGTAAATTAGGAGAATTTTGTAGTAAATACTTTAAGAAAGGTCAACAAGTAGGTATCATAGGAAGAATACAAACTAGAACTTGGGATGATGACCAAGGAACAAAACACTATATAACAGAAGTTGTTGCAGAAGAAGCATATTTTGCAGACAGCAAAAGAGATGGAGAAACAGGTGGAAATGCTTTTGAAAATGCATTTGGAGACACTGCTCCAGGAAATATGGGAAATGATTTTGAAGTAACTTCAAATGATGATCTACCATTCTAGTATAAGAGAGGGGGACAATAGAATGTCAGACAAAAAACAAAATAAAAGAAATAACAAAAATTATGATGAGGACTACAATCCAAGATTCAGAAAACAAAGAAAAAAAGTATGTGTATTATGTAGTGATAAAAACTTTGAATTAGATTATAAAAATCCTGATCAATTAAAGAAATTTATTAATGATAAAGGAAAAATCTTACCAAGAAGAACTACAGGAGCATGTGCAAAACATCAAAGAGATATTACAACAGCAGTAAAAAGAGCAAGACATATTGCTGTATTACCATATTCACAAAATTAATTAAGTTAAAAAATAAAAAATCGTTGAGACATCAACGATTTTTTTGTGCTAAAAATTACTAAAATATAACTAAAAAATATTAAACTAAAAACATTTACAATTTAAAAGCCCTATGATATAATTTTATAAGTAAACAAAAGAGGTGAAAATATGAACCAAATACTTAGTGTAGAAACCAATAAAAAAGACAAAAAATATAATAAAAGTAATAATGGACCAATTGAAATTAGTAAAATTTTGAAATTCTTTTCAATAATTTTAATAATATATGGAATTTGTATGATAGGAACAGCTTCTTATTCAATGTATACAAATTCACAAAATAACTCATCATCAAAGGCAACAATATATTTAGGAGAGCCATCAGGTACAGAAATAACAATAAGAGTAGAGCATAATAAAGCACTTTCTAAATTAACATATAACTGGAATGGAAAAGAAAATCAAGAAATTAAGTGTGATGGTAAAAAGAAAATAGAAGAAAAAATAGAAGTACCAACAGGAACTAATACATTAAATATTTCAGCTATTGATATTAATGGACAAGAAAGTAAATCATCTAAAACATATACTGTAGAAGGAGATATAACTATAGACTTTAGTGTTGAAGGTACTAAATTAAAAATTACTGCAAATGGAAAAAATCAACTTTCATATTTAACATATAGATGGGATGAAGAAGAAGAAACAAAAATAGACATAAATGACACGGCTACAGAACAAACAATAGATATTCCAAAAGGCTTACATACTTTAACAGCTATAGCGGTAGATGTAAATAATACAACTGAGACTAAAGAACAAGAAATAAATGGAGTAACAAAACCAAAACTTGAAGTTACAACAGATGGTGGAGAGAATTTTGTTATTAGAGCAACAGACGAACAAGGACTAAAGAAAGTGGAATTTATAATAAATGAAAATGAAAAATACATGCTAAATCTAGACGGAAGAACAGAATTAGATTATGCATATCCATTACATGATGGAGAAAATAAACTTGAAGTAAGAGTTTATAATGTAAATGATATAAGCGAAGTATCAAAAGTATTACTTAATAAATAGAGATTGACCTCCTACTGTAGTATTCTTTAGTAGGAGGTTAATTAAGTTTTCGCACTATTATAATGAGGGGAGAAAATAATACAGAATGGAAGAATTTATTAAGCTATTAACATATTTTATTATATACTCGTTTTTAGGATGGGTAATGGAATCAATAGTAAGAACTATAAGTGAAAAAAAGTTAATAAATACAGGTTTTTTACATGGACCATTTTGCCCAATATATGGAATAGGAGCAATAATATTATTTGCTTTTTTAGATAAATTTGAAAATAATTTAATACTTTTATTTTTTGTAGCAATAATTGTTTTAACAATTTGGGAATATGTTGTAGGATGGATGCTTGAAAAATTATTTAATACAAAATATTGGGATTATTCACAGCAAAAATTTAATATTCAAGGTAGAGTGTGTTTAACAAACTCAATATGTTGGGGAATATTAGGAGTACTTTTGGTAAAGTATATTCATCCATTTATAAAAAGTATAGTATTAAAAGTTGATAATTCTATATTAAAATATATAATAATAGTAATTGCTGTATTAATGTTAATTGACGCTATTATAAGCATTGTTAAAGTAAAAAATATAAAATCAACACTAGAAAGAGTAGAAAAATTAAACAAAGAGATAAAAGAAAAATTAAAAGAAATAAAAGGAATGAAAAAAGATACAGAAGCTTCAAAATCTATAGAGAATATACAAAAACTAGTAAATAAATTGAAAAGAAAAAGAAATAGAACAATCATACACTTATACAGAAATGTAAACAGATTGAAAAAAGCATTCCCAACAATTAATACAAAAGAAATAACAGAAGTTTTAAGTAAAAAAATAGATATAAAAAAATTAAAGAAAAAAGAAAAAAATAAATAAAATACTTGAATGGATAATTTGTTTTGTATATAATAAAAACAAAATAAAATTCGGAGGAAGAAAATGGTACAAGAGATATACATTATTGATGATGATGATTCTTCAATTGTAATATTTAGAGAATTATTTAAAAACGATAAAGATTATAAATTTATTAGTGTAAAAACAGAACAAATAGATATAGCTCTAAAGAATATACCTTCATTAATAGTAATAAATGAAGATGCAATAGATAGAGATGTTGTGGATTTATGCAGAAAAATAAGAAAGGATGAAGATAATACAATAACACCAGTTATAGTTGTGTCATCTAAATCAGATAAAGACCATAGAGTAAGAATTTTACAAGAATCAATAGAATATTTCATAAAAAAGCCTGTTGATGAACAATATTTATATTATACGGTTAAAAATTTAAACAGATTATTATCAAGTAATAGAAGAATAAGTCCACTTACAGGATTACCAGGAAATGTACAAATTCATGCAGAATTAAAGAAACGAATTGTAAAAAAAGAACCATTTTCAGTATTGTATTTAGACTTAGATAATTTTAAAGCATATAATGATGTATATGGATTTTTAAAAGGTGACGAAATAATAGAATTTACAGCAGAAACAATATTAAATTGTATTCATAATAGTGAATTTAGTGATACATTTGTTGGACATATAGGTGGAGATGACTTTGTAGCTATTATACCGGGAATAGAAAGTGAGAATATTTGCCAAAATATATTAGCATATTTTGAGAAGCATGTTGATAGATATTTTACAGAAGATGATTTAGAAAAAGGTTATATAGAGGTGGCGAACAGAAAAGGAATAATGGAACAATTTCCATTAACATCATTATCAATAGGTGTGGTAGTTGCAGATCCAGGAAGATTTCATAATATTTTGGAAATTGGAGAAGTTGGTGCACAAGTAAAACATGCTGCTAAATCAGTAATGGGTAGTAGCTATGCTATTGATAGAAGAAAAAATGTAAATTAGAGGAATAATAAAAGTAAATTCCTAATATAAATATAATAAATATTTATATTAGGAGTTTTTTTATGGTAATTATTAATAAAAAAAGAATACAAATTATAATGGCATGTATTTTTATAAGTTTATTTGCATTTTCTATTCAAATGAGTCAAACTCAAAATAATACACAACGCACAAATTCTAGTAATAATTTGGTTGAAACAACGTCAACGCCTGTATCAGGAAAAACAATTGTAATAGATGCGGGACATGGAGTACCAGATGAAGGAGCTCAAAGTAGTACAGGAACAACAGAGGCAGAAACAAATTTGAAAATATCTTTAAAAGTACAAAATTTATTAGAGCAAAGTGGATGCACAGTAATATTGACACGTTCAGATGAAAATGCAATTTATGATGTTGATAGTAATACATTAAAACAAAAGAAAATATCAGATATAAGAAATAGAGTAAAGATTGGTAATGAAAGCAGCGCAGATATATTTGTTTCAATACATCTAAATAAAATACCTCAACAACAATATTATGGATGGCAATGTTTTTATAAAGAAGGAAATGAACAAAGTAATAAACTTGCAAAAAGCATACAAGAAAATTTGAATAAATCTATGCAAAAAGAAAATAATAGAGTAGCAATGAAAATAGATAATATTTATATTATTAAACATGTTGAAATTCCAACATCTATAGTTGAATGTGGCTTTTTATCAAATCCAGAAGAAGAAAAACAATTGTTAGATGACAATTATCAAAATAGATTAGCATGGGGAATATATAGTGGAATTATAAACTATTTTTATGAGTAAAATAATAAATATAAAACCAGGGAAAAATCCCTGGTTTTATGTTCGAAATAATATAAATTTTTATTTACTTCGAACTAAAGAACCTAGCTTAAGCCCAATAGGAAAGCTGTCCTTAATTGGTTTTGTGACCTTAAGATAATAAATAATTATAAAAAGATATCCAAAACCTACTAATAAAAGTGCTTTTTTCATAAGAAAGCCTCCTTATAAAAAGCGAGGGAATATACCCTAATTATCAGTTCATCTTATTATAACAAAAATATTTAAAAATTCAATATTAATAAATTAAGTTTATTACAAAATAATATGTTATATATAACAAAATTTTATAAATAAGGAATAAATTTTATTTTTATGAATATATATATAAATAAAAATAAACAAGGGGGATTTTTTATGGAATATACAAAAGATGTATTTTTTAAAATTAGATACAATTCAGATCTAAACAAATTAAAAATAGAAAAAGAAAGGTGGACAAGCAGATTAACTAAAACAATTAAAAATCATAAACTATTAACAACAACAATAGTAGCATTTTTTATGTTTTCCACTCTAAATATCATAATGATATATAGTTTTATGAAAGTTTTAACTAATATATAAATGATACATAATATTAATAAAACTTGGAAAATACAATATAATATGGTAAAATAATACTATCGAAATAAAAGATAGTATTATTTTAGTATAGGAGATAAAATAAAATGAAACTTGCAAACGAATGGAAAGAATATAGAATTTTAGATATGGCAAATGGACAAAAATTAGAAAGATGGGGAAATGTTGTTTTATCAAGACCAGATCCACAAATTGTATGGAAAGATAAAAGTTTCCCTAGTAAATGGAAAGAAGTGAATAGCACATATCATAGAAGTAAAACAGGTGGAGGTTCATGGGAGTTTAACAAAAAAATGCCTAAACAATGGCAAATACATTATAAAAATTTAACATTTAATATTAAACCAATGGGATTTAAACATACAGGACTATTTCCAGAGCAAGCAGTTAACTGGGATTGGATGATTAACAAAATAAAATCAGAAAAAAGAGATATAAAAGTATTAAATTTATTTGCCTATACAGGAGGAGCAACTGTTGCCTGTTTATCTGCAGGAGCATCTGTCTGCCATGTTGATAGCTCAAAAGGAATGACAACATGGGCAAAAGAAAATGTAGCAGCTTCAGGATTTCAAGATAGGCCAGTTAGATTTATAGTAGATGATGTTGTAAAATTTGTAAACAGAGAAATAAGACGAGGAAATAAATATGATGCTATAATAATGGACCCACCATCATATGGAAGAGGAGCAAAAGGAGAAGTGTGGCAATTTGAAGATAATATATATGATTTAGTAGAATTATGTACAAAAGTATTATCAGACAATCCATTATTTTTCTTAATAAATTCATACACAACAGGAATTTCAAGTACTGTATTAAAAAATATATTGAATTTAACAGTAGGAAAATTATATAAAGGAAAATTAGAAGCAGGAGAAATAGGAATTCCAATGGAAGAATCAAAATTAGTATTACCATGTGGAATTTATGGAAGATGGGAGAAATAATTTGAAAAGTTGTCCTCAATGGCAACTTTGAAAGAAAAAGGAGAAACAAATGCAAGATTTAAAAGTGATTTATGAAGATAATCATATTATTGTAGTAGAAAAAAAGCCAAATGTACCATCACAATCAGATAAAACAGGTGATGTTGACATGTTAACTGTTATAAAAAAATATATTAAAGAAAAATATAATAAACCAGGAAATGTATATTTAGGATTAGTTCATAGATTAGATAGACCTGTTGGAGGAGTGATGATTTTTGCTAAGACTTCAAAAGCTGCTTCAAGATTAAGCAATCAAGTAAGAGAAAAAGTTTTTAAGAAGAAATATTTGGCTGTAGTTGATGGAAAAATAGAAAACAAAAAGCGGTACTTTAGAAGATTATTTATATAAAGATGAAAGAAATAATATTAGTAAAGTTGTAAGTAAAGAAAAGAAAAATTCTAAATTTGCAAAACTAGATTATGAAGTCTTAAAATATAATGAGATAAAAGATTTAAGCTTAGTAAAAGTAAATTTGCATACAGGCAGACATCATCAAATTAGGGTACAATTAGCTAATTTTGGTCATAGTATTTTTGGGGATCAAAAATACGGAACTAGAGGAAAAGGAAAACAGATTGCATTATGGGCATATGAACTTACAATAGTTCATCCTATTACAAAAGAAGAAATGACTTTTAAAGATTTACCAGAGCCTATAGGAACATGGTGTATATTAAAAGATTAAAACAAAAACATAATATGTAAAAAATATTTGCATTTTATATAAATGTATGTTACAATACAGTACATAAGTAAAAGTGAAAAAACCGTTAGGAGGAATAAATAAATGGGAATAGTAAAGGGAATATTAATAGTTATATATTTTTTAATTTCTTTAGCGATAATAATATTAACTTTAATACAATCAAAAGAAGACGCAGGACTATCTTCAACAATAACAGGTTCATCAACAAATAATTTCTATGAAAAAAATAAAGGTAGAACAAAAGAAGGAAGACAAAAAAGATGGACAATAATATTATCAATAGCTTTTGTAATATTAACAATAGTTTTAGGAATATTATATATGGCATAAAATGTAGTAAAGGATAGTTTTTTTAACTATCCCTTTTTTATATAATATAAAAGTTTTAATTTAATGACTATCAAACTAATATTTTGAATTAAAAGCTTGAGTAGCGCTAGCTCACTGATAACCCGTGAGACCTCGAAAGTTTTAATGAAAAATATTAGTTTCATAGTCATATGAAGTAAATTAATGATAATTTTAATTAGATATAACACAAATTATGTAATAGAAAGAAAGGATTTATAATGAAAGAAAAGAAAGAAAAAATTTTAGAATTAATGAAAGATGATGATTATGTGCCGATGAAGGCAAGAGAGATTGCCATGATTATGAGAGTACCAAAAAATGAGTACAATGAATTTTTAGAAATTCTAGGAGAGTTAGAATTAGAATTTAAAATCCAAAAAAACAGAAAAAATAGATATAAAATAGTAGATAAAATATACTATGATGGAATATATCGTAAAAATCAAAAAGGTTTTGGTTTTATAAAAGTTGAAAACCAAGAAGACGAAGTTTATATAACAAAGGAAAATTCTTTAAATGCATTAAATGGAGATAGAGTTTTATTTGAAATAATTGAAGAGAAAAATAAAGTAAAAAATGCAGAAGGAAAAATAGTAAAAATTTTAAAACATGAAAAAGACACAGTTGTTGGAATATTCCAAAATAATAAAACATTTGGATTTGTAGTTCCAGATGATAAAAATTTTGGAACAGATATTTATATTGCTAAAAAAGATATGGGAAAAGCAAGAAATAACCATAAAGTATTAGTTAAAATAACTAAATATCCTCAAAAAGAAAAAAAGGCAGAAGGAAAAATCATAGAAGTATTAGGAAATGTAAATGAAGCAGGAGTTGATATGCTTTCATTAATAAAAGAACATAGTTTACCATCTGTGTTCCCAGAACAAGTAGTACAAGAAGCTGAAAGGTGCGGAAATAAAGTCGATAAAAAAGATATTCCTAATAGAGTTGACTTAAGAGATAAAACAATATTTACAATAGATGGAGAAGACGCAAAAGATTTAGATGATGCAGTTAGAGTAGAAAAATTAGAAAATGGAAATTATAGATTAGATGTACATATTGCAGACGTTAGCTATTATGTAACAGAAAATAGTTTGTTAGATAAAGAAGCATTAATTAGAGGAACAAGTATATATATGCTTGGAAGAGTTATACCAATGTTACCAAGAGAATTATCAAATGGTATATGTAGTTTAAATGCAGGAGAAGATAGATTTACATTATCATGTAGTATGGAAATCGATGATAAAGGAAAAGTAGTATCATCTGAAGTTTATAAAGGAATTATAAATGTAACAGAAAGAATGAGTTACAAAGATGTACAAAAAATAATAGATGAAACAGATAAAGAAGTGCTAAAAAGATATGAACCATATATTAAAGATTTTAAATTAATGGAAGAATTAGCACATGTTTTAAAAAATAGAAGAATGGAACAAGGGTATTTAAATTTAGATATTCCAGAAAGCAAAATAGATCTTGATATTGATGGAAAAGTAACAAACATTTCTAAATATGAAACTACATTTGCTAATGAAATTATTGAACAATTTATGCTAACAGCAAATGAAACAATAGCAGAGAAGTTCTTTTGGTTAGATGCACCATTTATATATCGTGTCCATGAAGAGCCAGATTTAGAAAAAGTACAAGAATTAAATAAGTTTTTATTTAATTTTGGATTAAAAATAAAAGCTAATAAAGACAATATATATCCAAAAGAATTTTCTAAAGTATTAGAAGATATAAAAGGAAAAGAAGAAGAAAAAGTTGTTTCAAACTTAGTTTTAAGAACATTAAAAGTTGCTAGATATGAAGCAGAAAATAAAGGACATTTTGGAATTGCTAGTAAATATTATTGCCACTTCACTTCACCAATTAGAAGATATCCAGATTTGTTTATACATAGAATAATTTCAATGTACTTAAAAGAAAATTATGATGTACAAGAAAAAGTAGTTGAAAAATATAAAATAGAAGCGGAAGAAAGAGCAAAACAATCATCTGAAAGAGAGAAGATTGCAACAAAAGTAGAAAGAGAAGCAGAAGATATTAAAAAGGCAGAATATATGGAAAGCAGAATAGGAGAAGAATACGAAGGAATAGTTTCGTCAATAACATCATTTGGAATGTTTGTTGAATTACCAAATACTGTAGAAGGATTAATCAGGTTTGAAGATATAGGAAATGAATATTTTATATATGATGAAGAAAGAAAACAATTAATAGGTGAACAAACAAATAAAATATATAAAATAGGTGATAAAGTAGAAATTCGTGTAAAAAATGCAAATAAATTATTAAGACAAATTGATTTTGAAGTTATAAAAAAATAAAAAGATAATAAACTAAAAACTTCGGCTTTATAAAAAAGTCGGAGTTTTTAGTTTATTATTAAATATTTTATTTTTGTATATTTGTTATTTAAAAATATTAATTTATATACATCATAATATTAGAAAAAATGACTACAAGTATAGAAAAAGAAATAACAATAATTCCTCCTGGTTTATTTCTTTTTTCCTTAATCTCATAAATCCCGTATCCAATTGTTTGTAACATAATATAAATAGTAAATAATAAAAAAATAATATTATAAATAAAATTAGTCAAATTAGTTCCTCCTTATATTTTAGGTTTCTGTAATTAACATACCGGATTTTACAGAACTATCTATATCTATATCAAAAAAAGCATGTTGGTAATTGTTTAGCCAATTGTAATTATCAAAATCCTGCGTGGTTAAAAAATTGGAAAGAGCATATTTACCAAATCCTATTACATCTGAATGAAAATCAATAGAAGTTTTATACAATACATCAGAAATAACAGATTCTAAATAACTATTGCAACTTTCAGAAATAGCATCTAAAGTTTCAGGCTCTAAATAGCTAGAATTCTGAGACATAGAATAAATTCTTCCAGACAGTTTTGCTTTTACATGGACATAAGGAGAAGCAGAAGAAGTATCTATTTTTATATCTGGTGGTTGATAAGGTGTGAAATATATATCTAAATAATTACCTTGATTAATAGGGTCAGGAACAGACACTAAAAATCTATCTAAATTACCTTTTAAAATAGAAAAAGCAACTGTTTCTATAGCATTTAATTCTCCAACTAAAGTATCTCCTTTAAAAACTGCAATACCTATATTTTCAGTTCCATTTTCACCTTCGATTGAAGTTTCGTTAGATTTTATATTAGAATCTTTTTGAGAATTTACACTTGCACTATTTTGTGTATTTTGTTGATTTATACCACCTAAAATTGCATAAGGTTCGCACCCTTTACAAGCTAAAGAATTAAAAAAATCACCAATACTTGAATCTATAGAATATCCTGTATATTTGCTAGAATTAGACATGATTTCATAATATTTATATTTTGAATTTTCTAACTCTGGTATTGTGTATTTTATATAGTCTTTAGCTTTACATTTACTAATAATAATGTTAGCAGATGGCCTTACTTGTGTATCATTAATTAAAGTATATATTTCATCAGAAATTCCTTCATATGCTAATTCTTCAGAAAAAATAATAGATTTACAATGTGACATATTTATACCTTTAACAATATAACTATTTATTAAATTGATAGCATTACTTATTGAAGAAGCATCAACAGAATTTATAATTGGAGTTATTTTTTCAGAAGATCCAGATTCTGATGCAGCAGTAGAGGCAAACTCAAAAGTTACTTGTAGTTTATTTTTATCAGATTTATCAATACCAATAGCTAATACATAGGCCAAATTATCAATATTAAGAGATGAATAAGAACTAGAAAAAGCAATAATAAATATTATAATTAGTAAAAATATAGTTATATTCATAAAAATTTTATGCATTGTAATGATCCTTTCTTTTTTTCTTATTTAAATTTGCTAATATTAATATTCCCATACTAAAAGCAAATGTAAATCCTAATACCAAATATTTATGAATATTCATTTCATAATTTTCAGAAACAGAATAATCTTTAGGTATAAGAGTAATTCCAAAAAGAAGTAACCCGAATAAATTAACAAGAGGTTTTTTAGTTTCTATATTTGTTAATTTTTGAAAAATTCTCATACTAAATTTTAGTATTATACTAACATAGCAAGCAAAAGCCAAAATCCAAAAAAGTAAAAATACAGATTCTAACCTTTGAAAAAATTTACCAAATTCAATGTAACGTGCTGCATTATATAAAGGAGTAATTTCATTAGTATCAATATAAAATGAAAACATAAATAATAAAGCAGAAACACATAAAATCAAATATATAGCAGATATTCCAATAGAAATAAGAGAAACATTTTTCATATGTTTAGGATCTCTTAATAAAGGTGGTATAAAATATAAAAATACAATGCCACTAAATGATGAAATATTAATAAGACCTAATCCAAAAGTATTAAATAAACCATCACCAAATATCGGAAATATTCTTTGAGGAGTAAAGTTTTTAATATTAGCTAAAAACAGAAAAATTATACTTGCTAAAACTAAAGGAAGAATTAATGCATTTGTTTTTATAGTTGTATTAAAATTAAAATTGTTTGCAATACAAACAGCTAATATAAAAATTAATATAATAAAAGTTATATTTGTCATAGGGTAATAAATTACTTTTAAAATCTCACAAAAATTTCTAAGAAACATACCTGAACTAACCAAAAAGAATAAAATAAAGATTATTCCAAGAATGTTTTTTAAAACTTTTCCACCTAATAATTCAGAGATATCAATTATATCTAATCCAGGAAAATTTTTTAATAACCTATAAATAAAATATGAAATAGCAATAGCAATAACACTAACATATATTAAATTTATAATTGTAGCAGACTTGGTTTGAGTTAGTAAATTTCTAGGGAGAGATAAAATAGTATGAATTATAATAGATGTAAGCACAATCATAATTGCTTCAGTTGTGTTAATTTTATAAGTATTCATTAATATCATCCTTTCTTTTTTATTTATTGGATAAATTGGGATTAAATTTCCATTTCATTGCAATTTTTTCTTGAGATTTAGATTTTTTAGGAGCTATATATGAAGGTCTGTATTCTCTTTTCCACATAGGAGAAAGAAAATATCTATTTCCTTTCGAATTATTAGTAGGAACAAAAGGCACTAAATAAGGTACGCCAAAAGATTTTAAGTCACAAAGTATAGATAAATATATAAATAATCCTAGAGATATACCTAAAAAGCCACACATAAATCCTAACAATATAAATGCAAATCTAAAATATCTTAAATGAAATCCAAATGAGAAATCAGGAATAGCAAATGATGCAATTCCAGTAATAGCAACAATAATAATTAATATAGGACTAACAATACCAGCAGATACAGCGGCTTGTCCTAAAACCAAAGCACCAACAATTCCGTATTGTAGGACCAATAGGAGAAGGAACTCTTAACCCAGCTTCTCGTATTAGTTCAAAAGAAATTTCCATTAATAAAATTTCTAATATAATAGGAAAAGGAACATTTTCACGAGATGCTAAAATTGAGAAAAGCAAGCTAGTTGGTAATATTTCTTGATGAAAGCTTGTTAAAGCAACATATAATCCAGGTAATAATAAAGTTATAAAAGTTGCAAGAATTCTTAAAGCACGCAAAAAATTAGCAAAATTAAATTTTAAATTAGTATCTTCAGGAGAAACTAAAAAATCTATTAATATAGCAGGAACAATAAGTGCATAAGGAGTACCATTAACAATTACAATAACACGACCATTTAATAAATATTTTGTTGCTTTATCAGGTCTTTCAGTAGAAACAACTTGAGGAACTCCCAAAGTATTAGAATCAACAATTAATTGTTCCAATTCACCAGCAGAAAGTAGTGAATCAATTTCTAAATTATTTAGTCTATATTTAACCTCATTTACTAAATCATCATTTGCTATATTTTTTAGATAACAAACTGCACAATTTGTTTTAGTAATTTTTCCAACTTGTAAATTTTCAATAATTAAATTTTCATTATTTACAATACGACGAATTAAAGATGTATTAGTTCTAAGATTTTCTACAAATGCTTCATGAGGGCCTTTTATAACAATTTCATTATTAGGAGTATCTACACTTCTTTGTTTAAATCCTTTTACATCTATATCAAACGCAATATCTAATGTTTCAACAAAAAGTACACAATTTCCGAGAATTCATACCGAGAACAAACTTTATCGAAATCTTTAATTTCATTTAATGAATTTTGAGGCATTAAGCATCCCATAATATAATTAGAAAGATCAAATTTTTTGACTTTTCTAATTGTAATGTTATTAGTTACAGCTTCAGAAATAACTTTATTTTGTGAACTATCAAATAAATTGTTTTTATTTCTCATCATTAAAGGTTTTAAAATAAAATCATCCATTATTTTAGAGTCAACCATACCATCAATGTAAGAAATAAAAGCATCATATTGTTTGCCGCGAGCATTTAGAGTAAATTGTCTTATAATAATATCACTATTAATTAAAGTGTTATACCTTGTTTTCATATACTCTAAATTAACTTTAAGACTTGGGAAAATGTTTGTTATTTCTTCAGTAGATTTATTAGAATTTGGTTGTTTTTGAGTGGATTGTTCATTTGGAATTGTAAATTTATAATTATTTTGAGGTTCATATTTAAAATAAGAATCAAATAATTTTTTAAAATTCATAATTTTCTCCTATATATAAACATTTTTTCTTATTATTTCTAAAAACAAATAAAATATACTAGTTTTAAAAATAAAAAAATGATATAATAAAATTGTATCAAATAAAAAAGGAGCAAAAGATGAAGAGTAAATTTTCAACATTTATAATTAGTATAGTACTAGTTTTAATAACTTCAATAATGATATTATTTGGAATAATATTTTATAATGAATTAAAAAACATGGAAATCTCTGTGGACCCAGAAAATTTTAAAACAATTATTTCATCAGAAAACACAATAGATAAAGATATTGAGACTCCAGAAATAATAGAAAATCCTTTTGATGATAATTCAGACATTAAAGAAGTTGATTATAGTAATGTAAATATAGATAAATATTTTTATGATCAATTAAATGATTATGAAAAATTAATATATAAAGCATTTGAAAGTAATAAGGAAAATATGAAAACAGGAGACTACAAAGTAGAATTTGGAAGTTCATTTTCAGAAATATTAAATAAAGAAGATGGACAAGATGAACTAGGAAGATATTATCAGTCTGCAATAGAAGCGTATACATATGACAACCCAGATGTATTTTATTTAAGCCCAAATAAAATGTACTTAAATATAGAGACAACAACAAGAGGAAGTAAAACCACATATTATGTGTATATGAATAATGGAAATCAAGATAATTATTTAATTGATGAATTTTCATCAAAAGAACAAATAAATGAAGCAATTAGTCGATTAGAAGAAATAAAAAATACTATTATAGAAAATAAAACAGGTAATGCATACAAAGATATAAAGATGGTTCATGATTATTTAGTTGAAAATATTGAATATGATACAAGTATTTCAAAACAAAATATTTATAATATATATGGAGCACTAATTAATGGAGAAGCGGTATGTGAAGGATATGCTAGAGGATTTAAGTATTTAATGGATGGTTTAGGAATCCCATGTACATTAGTAATAGGAAAAGGAACTAATTTAGAAGGAAATACAGAAAACCATGCATGGAACTATGTGCAAATATCAGGAAATTGGTATGCAATAGATTGTACATGGGATGACCCAGTAGTTGAAGGTGGAGGTTGGGTAAGTAAATCTTCAAAATATAAATACTTTTTAAAAGGTTCACAAGATATATCAAAAGACCATATATCAAAAGGACAATTTACAGAAGGAGGAAAAGAATTTAATTACCCAGAATTAAATACAAGCAATTATGAATAATTATATATAATCAAAAACTCAAGAATATGTGAAAGATTTCTTGAGTTTTTTGCGTTATAAATAATGAAATAACTAGTAATATAACAATTGGACTAGTCATAAAATTAATAGATAGAAAGAAAAATAAGCATAAATTAATACAAATTTTGAAAAAATTAACATAAACACTTGACTTTTCCAAAAAAACATTCTATAATATAGAAAGTGGTTATGTAAACGCAAGAAAAAATATAAATAAATTTTGGGAGGTTTAATATGAAGAATTTAAAAATTTCTTTAACTGCAATAGTATTAGCTATATTATTAACAATATCTACAGGAGTTTATGCATATACAGGTGAAGGAGATGTAGATCCAGATTATGCAATATCAATGCCAGGTACATTATCAAATGGAGCAGGAAATGTTTCAGGAGTATCAGGAGCAATGGAATATCAATTTGTAGAAATAACAGAGGCAAAATATAACGAAATAAAGAAATTAGAAGCACAATTTGAATTAATTCAAGTTTATGTAAGCTACGCTGCTAATCCAACAGATGAAGGTTTAACAAACTCATGGAATGCAGCATGTGAAAAATATGCTAAAAAATATGGAAATGGTTCAACTGCAACAAATCAAGTTGTTACAGAAGTATTAAATCAATATGGAATAGGACCAGATATTTTAAAATTATGTAGAAACGCTTGGATAGTAGCATTACCAAATTTTGATGCAAGTAAATGGGAATCAGCTACAAGTAGTAAAGTAGAATTAGACATAACAAAATTTGAAGGAACAAAATATTATGTTGCATGGGTAAAAAGTGGAGATGTATATGATGCAGAAGCTTATGTAGTTAAAGGTACAGGAAGCAAAAAAGATGATAATAAAACTGATAATACAACTAAAAATGACAATACAATTAAAAATGATAATACAGCAAAAAAAGATAATGGTACAGTAACTCCAAATACAACAACTAAAACAGATACAACAGCATCTAGTTCAGGTAAAATATTACCAAAAACAGGTATTAGTAGTACAGTATTAGGATTAATTGCAGTAGCTGGAGCATCAGCAGGAGTTTCATATAGAAAATATAGAAAAATAAAATAATTAAAATATTAATAAAAGAAGATGTTACTAAAATGGTAACATCTTCTTTTTGAACATATAAAAAATAATCCAAAAATTGACTTTTTATGTAAAGAGTGCTATAATATAATTATGAGATAAGTAGTACTCATTTATAATCCTGGTTAGGGTTAAGAAGGAATAAAAACATCGAACATTGAAAAGAAAGGAATGATCATTATGATGAAGACAACAACAAAAAATTTACGGAAAGCATGGGCGTTTTTAGTATTATTTGCATTGATTATTGCTAGTTTTAGCAATATGAATGTAAATATTGCAAAAGCTGCTGTAACGGAGACAGGAATTGCTTATGATGGTAACGGAGAGATTACAAAAACGCTTCTTAATGGTAAGAATGCAAAAGTAACTCTTGACGGTTCAATCATTAACATTGCTGTTGATGGTGAGAAGTATGGTTATTATTCAACAATTTGTGTTGGAACATGTGTAATATCAGATGATGATTTGCTTCACATTTTCTGGCATACAGGAGAGTATTACGTGTATGATTTGTATGAATCAGGTATGTATATTCTTGCTGGGTATACTAAAGTAAGTGGATCAAGCATTAGTTACTATCAGGTAACTGATGTAAATGATACGCATATTGTAAAAGGAACTTCAGCTCCAAATGCTGCTTTTCATAGCTGCATTATTGATAAAAAATATTTTTATCAGTATGGACAGACTGGAAAGAAACTTCTTATGACTCGTAAACAGTTTGAAGAAATTGTAAACGGCAAAGAAGATCCTACACCAACACCAACAGCAACACCGACAGCAACACCAACGCCAAGTTGTGATTGCAAAAATGGAGGAACATGTAATTGCCCTGATGGCAAATGTACATGTGACAATTGCCCTTGCAAGGATAAACCTTGCAAACCAACAGAGACACCTACTGTGCCTCCAACAGCAACACCTAATGGTGGTTGTAAAGGAAATTGCGGATGCGGATGCGGAAGCGATTGTAATGGAAATTGCTGTAATGGAAACTGCAAATGCTTAAATGGTGGAAATAACAACAATGCTGGAAACGGAGGAGTTGCAGGAGACAATGTCAATAACTCAGGAATTGATGTTCCTGGAAATGGCAATACTATTAATGTTAATCAAAACATTATAAACAATAACAATACTATTAATGGTAACAATAATAGTATTGGAACTGGAGTAAATGCTCCAGTACCTGTTACTAAAAAGGCAACCACCACTACAAAAGCCAAAACCACTAAAAAGGTTAAGGCAAAAACGTACTATGCAGCAATTAAGTCTGGAAACAGAATGAAACTGTATAAAGTAACGCAGAAGGTTGTGAATGGTAAGATAAAAACAACCCGAAAATGGCTTTCAATCTGTCTTTTTGATAGAAAGAAAGGTAGAATGGATTGGAACTCTTACCGGATTAAAGGTGTAAAGAAAGCGCAGTATAGTGCTAAAAAGCATTATATTGTGATAATTACCAAAGGTGGTGTAGTGAAAGCTTGCCCAAGTGGTAAAGGCACCAAAAAAGTAAAACGCATCGGCAAAGGTGCGGTAGCTTTTAAATGTAACAGCCGTGGACTAGCATATGCATATGTTAAGAAGAACGGCAAAGTAGTTAAACTTAAATATTAGTTTGGTTCGATGTTTATAAATTCCTTACAAAGAAAGGATTGGACAATTGTCCAATCCTTTCTTCATGTTTATTATAAAATTATACAGATTAATCCGCCACTTCCTTCGTTAACAATTCTTTCTAATGTTTCTTGTAATTTTAATTGAGCATCTTCAGGCATTTTGGCAAGTTTTGTTTGTAATCCTTCATTTATTAATTCATGTAAACTTTTTCCAAATATATTTGATTCCCAAATTTGTTTTGGATCACTTTCAAATTCAGAAAGTAAATAATTAACCAATTCTTCAGATTGTTTTTCAGACCCTACAATAGGAGATACTTCTGTTTCTACATTTGTTTTTATTAGGTGGATAGAAGGCGCAGTCGCTTTTAGTTTTACTCCAAAACGAGAGCCTTGTTTTATCATTTCAGGTTCTTCTAAAATTAGTTCATCCATTGTTGGTGTAACAATTCCATATCCTTTACGATTAACGTCATCTAATGCACATGCAATTTTATCGTATTTTTTCTTTGTTTTAGATAAATTAGATATTATACTAAATAAATCGCCTTCATTTGATACTTGAACACCAGTGATTTCTGTTAAAACATTGTAAAATAATTCTTCTTTTAGAGTTATTTCAATATTAACATTACCAACACCTAATTGTATATCTTCAATAGAAGTTTTACTAATAATTTCTGTCTGTTTTATAGTATCAACACAGCTAGATACTTCTTTTAAAACATTTATATTAGAAAATGCTTCTTGAATTTCTTTATATAGTTCGGCTTTTAATGGGTGATTAAAATCTAAACCATCAATCCATCTAGGGAATTTTATACGAATTTGATCAACAGGAAATTCATATAAAACTTTTGAGAACATATTGTTAATATCGTCAATTGTTAAATATTCACAGTTTGTAGGAATGACAGTGGTTCCATATTTTTCACTTAATTTTTCAGATAGTTGTTGTGTGTAACTTGAATTTGGTTCTTGTGAATTTAATAAAATTATAAAAGGTTTGTTTAAAGCTTTTAATTCATTAACAACTCTTTCTTCTGCTTTAATATAATCTTCCCTTGGAATGTCAGTAATACTTCCATCTGTAGTAACTAAAATTCCAATTGTAGAGTGTTCTTCAATAACTTTTTTTGTTCCAATTTCTGCGGCTGTTTCAAATGGTATTTCTTCTTCTGACCATGGAGTTTTTACCATTCTTGGCATATCATCTTCTAAATATCCAATAGCGTTGTCTACTAAATATCCAACACAGTCTACTAGACGAGTTTTGAATTTTAAATTATTGTCTAATGTAATTTCTACAGCCTCATTTGGTACAAATTTTGGTTCTGTAGTCATTATTGTTTTACCACCAGCACTTTGTGGTAATTCATCATTTGCACGTTCCTTTTTATACTCGTTATCAATATTAGGAATAACAAGTAAATCCATAAATTTTTTTATAAAAGTGGATTTACCAGTTCTAACAGGTCCCACCACTCCTACGTAGATGTCACCATCTGTTCTTTTTGCGATGTCTTGATACAATCTTGTATTTTCCATCTATATACCTCCTTTTAATTAGCAAGAATATTGATTACTTAAAATTACTTTAGTTAATATATATGGAAGATTTTTTAAGAATATGACAAGTTTATTTCAAAAACTTGCTAAAGATAAATATATATGATAAAATAACCTTATTAAATATAGGAGCATATAATATACTAATTTATCGCTGAAGGGAATGAAATAAATGGATAAGACTCAAGATATAGTAAATATGTTAAAGATGTATAACCAAGAACATATAATAAATTTATTAAATAAATTAGATGAACAAAAGAAATGGGATTTAATAGATCAAATCAGTAAAATAGATTTTCACCAAATTATGGAATTATATGACAATACTAAAAAGGAAGTTGAAATTAAAGAAAATAAAATAGAAGCAATAAAGTATTTAGATAAAGAAAAATTGACAGATGAACAAAAAGCGGAATTTGAAAAATTGGGAGAAGATGCTATAAAAAGAGGAGAATATGCAGTAGTAACAATGGCAGGCGGCCAAGGAACAAGATTAGGGCATAATGGACCAAAAGGAACTTTTCGTTTAGATGTTTATGGTAAAGGAAAATACTTATTTGAAATATTATCAGAAAACTTAAAAGAAGCAAATAATAAATATGGTGTGACAATACCATGGTACATAATGACAAGTAAAGATAATAATGATGAAACTTTAAACTTTTTAGAAAAAAATAATTACTTTGGATATCCTAAAAGTGAAGTTATATTATTTAAACAAGGGGAATTACCTTTAATAGATGAAAATGGAAGATTACTTATAAATAAAGACATGAAAATAAAAGAAGCATCAGATGGAAATGGTGGAGTTTTTTCTTCATTAAGAACTACAGGAATGTTATCTGATATGAAAGAAAGAAATATAAAATGGGTTTTTATTGGTGGAGTAGATAATGTTATTTTAAAGATGGCTGATGTTATATTATTAGGAATGGCTATTAAAAAAGGAGTTCAAATTGCATCAAAATCTGTTGTAAAAGCAAATCCACACGAAAAAGTAGGAGTTTTCTGCAAAATGAATGGACACCCAAAAGTTATAGAATATTCTGAGCTTCCAGAAAAAATAGCAGAAGAAGTAGATGATGATGGAGAACTAAAATATGGAGAATCACATATTATGTGTAATCTATTTAGTATAGATGCTATTGAAAAAGTAAGTAAAGAAGTATTAATGTATCACAGTGCATTTAAGAAAAATTCATATATTGATGAAAATGGAAGAGAAATCATTCCAGAAGAACCAAATTCATATAAATTTGAATCATTCATTTTTGATAGTTTTGAATTTTTTGATGATATTGCTATTTTAAGAGGAAAAAGAGAAGATGATTTTGCACCAGTAAAAAATAAAGAAGGTGTAGACAGTCCTAAAACAGCAAAAGAATTATACGAAAAATATTGGGAAAGACAAAAAAGAGAAGTTTAATTGCTAATAGTTCCGGGTTTGTTTTGCAATAATTAAAAATTGCAAAAGACCCGGAATTAATTGCAAAGAAGGAGAATAAAAATGGAAGAATGTAAAATTTGTAATTTGTATAGCTTAGATCAAACAATTGCTAGAAAACTGTTAGAAAGTGCAGTATATCCATGGGAAGTTTTGCCTAAAATTAAAAAATTCATAATTGAACTTGGAAATCAATTAAATAAAGATGAATATGAGCAAAAAGGTGAAAATATTTGGATTGCTAAAACAGCGAAGGTTGCACCAACAGCATATATTAATGGCCCAGCAATAATTGGAAAAGATGCCGAAATAAGACATTGTGCTTTTATCAGAGGAAATGCAATTATAGGAGAGGGAGCAGTTGTAGGAAATTCTACAGAGTTAAAAAATGTTATATTATTTAACAAAGTTCAAGTTCCACATTATAATTATGTAGGAGATTCTATTTTAGGCTATAAATCACATATGGGAGCAGGTTCTATTACATCTAATGTTAAATCAGATAAAAAATTAGTGGTTGTAAAAAATGGAGATGCAAAAATAGAAACAGGGTTAAAAAAATTTGGAGCAATGATTGGAGATAATGTAGAAGTAGGATGTGGAAGCATTTTAAATCCAGGTTCAGTTATTGGAAAAAATACTAATATTTATCCTTTATCTTCTGTAAGAGGAGTTATAAAAGAAAATAGTATTTATAAAAATCAAAATGAAATAGTTCAAAAAATATAAAAATAATCAAAAATATCCAAACGATATATAAATTCGTTTGGATATTTTTGATAGTCTAAAAGACATTACATTTGTTGATTTCCAGGGATAAAGTAATCAACAACACCATAGATTAATGCACCAATAATTGCAGCAATCCAAGAAATTGAATATCCTGCTACGAAAAATTGTGTTACATATAATATAATAGCAGCTAGTGCAAATCCTACAAAACCTTTACCAAATGGACTAGCATGTAAACCAGTAAATTTGATAACTAAATAATCTATTACAGTTAAGACGACAGCTGCTATTGCTAAAGTCCAAAAACTATTGATCGTAAATCCTGGTGTAAAAAATGCGGTAATAGCTAAAACTACTGCTGCTGCAACTAATCTTCCTATTATTTGCCATACAGTAGATGCTCCACTTTTTGCTTGATTTCCTTGAGCTTCTGACATAGGTCTAACCTCCTTATTCGTTTAAATTCATAATGTAAATTTTTTTTCAAGGTTCTAAAATTATTATTAACAAAAAAATATTATTTATTCAAAAAAATCAGTATAAAAAAGTTAATATTTGTAAAAAATAAAAAAATAAAAATTTTAAAAATAAAAAAGAGGTGTAACATGCTAATAACATTTTTTAGAGCAATAATTTTGTATTTAATTGTATTGATAGTAATGAGATTAATGGGAAAGAGAGAGATAGGTCAATTACAGCCATTTGAATTAGCAATATCTATAATGATAGCAGATTTAGCATCAATACCAATGACAGAGATTGGAATACCAATTTTTAATGGAATTACTCCTATTTTAGGGCTTTTAGTTATGCATTTAATTATATCTGTTGTTAATTTAAAGAGTTTAAAAGCAAGAGAAATAATATGTGGGAAGCCTAATATTTTAATATACAGAGGAAAAATAAATGAAAAAGCATTAAAAAAGGAAAGATTCACAATTAATGAATTGCAAGAAAGATTAAGAGGAAATAATGTAGTTAATTTAGGTGATGTAGAATACGCAATATTAGAAACAAGTGGAGAAGTAACTGTTATACAAAAACCTGAAAAAAGAAATACAATTCCAGAAGATTTTAATATAACACCTGATTATGAAGGAATACCATATGATTTAGTAATAGATGGAAAAATAATGACCAAAAATTTAAAAATAATAGGTAAAAATTATGAATGGTTGAAAAAAGAGGTTAAAAAATTTAATATAAATCCAGAAGAAGCTTTAGTAGTTACAATAGATGGTAAAGGACAAATTTTTTGCCAGAAGAAGGAAGAAAAGGGGGCTTAAAATATGCAAAAAGAAGTAATAGTTTGTATATTTATTATTGTATTAATAATTGTTGGAAATGTTGTAACACAAAACTATACAGTTAAGTCTGTAGAATCTTTAGCAGATCAATTATCAGATTTAAAATCAGATATTTTTAAGGAAGAAGAAAATATTGAAAGAGATAGTATAAAAGATAAAATAAAGCAGATAGAAGATAATTGGGAATCTAGACATGATAAATTAGCTTATTATATTGAACATGATGAACTTGAAAAAGTTGAAACAAATTTAACTTCATTAAGGAGTTTCATAGAAGCAAATGAGAATTCAGAAGCTGTTAGTGAATTAGATAAAAGTGTTTTTGTTTTAAAACATATAGAAGATAAATATGCGTTTAATTTACAAAATATATTTTAGAATGATATTTACAAAGGTTATATAAAATGATAAAATATTTTCGACAATATAAATAGGAAAAATACAAAGGAGAGAAACAAATGAAGAAAGATGTAAAGGGAATAACACTAATTGCATTAGTAATTACAATAATAGTTCTTTTAATACTAGCGGCGGTAAGTATAGCAATGCTAACAGGTGAAAATGGTTTGTTGCAAAAAGCAACTAAAGCAAAAGAAGAAAATAAACTTGCTCAAGCTAAAGAACAAATAAACTTAATGTTACAAGAATATAGAATAGAAAGAGATACTGGTAGCAATAAAAGTTTTAAAAATTTTTTGCAAGAGAAGAAAAATGATAAAAAAATAGATGGTTATGAAAAAAATGAAAATTATAATGAAAATAGCACAAAATTATGGGATATAGAATTAGATGGATATTTTTTTACAGTAGATGAAGATCCTTTAAAGATATTATTATATGCGACAACAAAAGTAAGACCTAAAGCATCTGTTGAAATGATAACAAATGGATATGTCTTAGAGGGTAATATAGTTCAATTTAAGATAACTATTGAATTACCAGAAGAGTTGAAAGATGCTGTAACATCAGTTAACTTGCCAGATGGCGTAACAAAAACTGATGAGGGATATAGTGTTAGCCAAAATGGAACATATGAAATTGAAGTAATAGCAAATAAAGATGGTGCAGATTACAAAACAACACTTATGGTAAATATAGCTAATATAATTGAAAAACCTAATATAGAAATACCAGAAAGTGAAATAAAACAATCAGAATTTGTTGTTAAAATTACAAATGCTTATGCACCAGATGCTAATTTAAAATATAAATATTATATAGGTGGAACAGAAAAAAGTTCATCTACAGAAAGAAATTGTAAAATAACAGGTTTAGCATCATCAACACAATATAAAGTAAAAGTAAGAGTTTATATTGGAGATAATACTGAATATAAAGAAAGTGAAGAAAAGACTGTAACAACTAAAGGAATTGAAATAAATTCTATAGAAGGATTAGAAAAAATAAATGAAAGTGCTCAAACACTAGCTGGAAAATATGAATTAGCAAAAGATTTGGATTTTAAAGATAGAAATAGTTATGAAACAGATGCAAAATATAACTATTATAATGCAGATGCGAATAATGATGGAACACCTGATAATAGTTGGACTCCTATAGGAAGTACAAGTGCTAAATTTACAGGAAATTTTGATGGGAAAAATCATACAATAAGTAATTTATATATAAATACGACTAAATATTATAGTGGACTATTTGGATATTCTAGCAATTCTACTACATTTAAAAATATTAAACTAAGTAATGTAAATATAAATAGTACTAATTTTGGTGTTGGCGCTTTAGTAGGTCAGCTAGAAGGCGGAACAATATATAATGTTCACTTAGATACAGCAAATATAAAATCTTCTAGTTCGGATGTGGGCGGAATAGCAGGTCAAATGAATTGGGGAACAGCTTCAAAATTAGAAGTAACTAATGCCTCAATAACAGGTAGTAAAGAAGTTGGTGGAATTGTAGGATATGCATCTGCTGAATCAACACTCACAATAGAACAAGCAGTTTTTAACGGAAATGTATATGGAAGTTATTCTGGTGGAATAATAGGATATCCAAATTATACAAAGGTAAATATATCTAATTCATACACAACAGGATATTCAAAAGTAGCAGGTATATCTGGTTATAAAGCCAACAGCATCTCAAATTGTTATACAACAATGAAAGTTGGAAGTTACCCAATTGCCAGTATTTCTAGTAATACTGAAGGGGTATTTTGGAATTCAAGTACAGCTGGAGTAAGTAGTAGTAGGTATGGAACTCCAAAGACTACAGGTGAATTACAACAAGCTTCAACATTTGCTGGATGGGATACAAGTATTTGGAATATCGAAGATGGAAAATATCCAACATTGAAATGGGAACAATAATTATAGAAAATAAAAGATAAGTAAATTAATTAAGGTGTCTCTCTTTTTTAGATATAAAAGTTTAACAAAGGAGGGACCTTTTTATTAGCAAATACTAAAATGGGTTTAAATTAGATGTAATAAAATATTATATGGAAAAACATCATTTAAAAAGTATTTACAATTTTTATAGTCAATGATAAAATTATTAAGACAAGAATATGGCAGAATAGATAATTGTAAAAATAAGATAATAGGAGAAAAGATGAAAAAGATAGCAAAAAGAAAAATATTTGTAATTATGATAATTTTATTGATGCTATTAGGATTAACAAGTATATTTTATGTGGAGAAAAAGGAAATATATAAAAACATAAATAATGAAAAGAAAGAAGCAAATGAATTATTATCTTCAGAAATAGAAACAACCTATGTTGTTAATTCTATAGAAGGAGAAACAATAAATGTAACAATAACAATAAAAAATAATAATGGAATACAAAGTATAATAGCACCAGATGGAAACGAAATAATAATAAAAGATGAAAATAAAACAAAATTTGCAATGGATTATGATGTAATATCAGGACAAAATTATAAATTTAAATTAAAATATAAAGGAGAAGAAGAACTAAAAGAATATATATTAAATGCAGATTTAAATGCTAAACCAATAATTAATATCGAAACGTCAAAAAATTATCCAACATTAACAGCCGATGGATTTGTTCTACAAAAAAATATATCTATAGATTATGGAGATGGAATAAATAACTATTATAGCATAGATAATGGAATAACTTGGAATAAATATACAGGTCCAATTACTGTAACTGAAAGAAAAGGAAAAATAATAGCAAAAACAATTCAAGAAAATGAAATAACAAAATTTATATCACAAGAATGGCAGATGGATTTAGCAAGTGATGCAATAGGTAGTAATGCTTATGATGGAAAAAATGATACAATAGCAAAAGGAAATAGAGATGATATACCTGAAAATGTTACTGCTGGTAAAGTAAGTAATGCTAGATTTAATGTAGATAATTCTGCATGGGGAAAGACTATTTCTATATATTCGTATTTATCTGATGCTGATAGATATAATAATTATGAAATGTATGTATATGATTTATCTGGTACAAAAATAGATACTATAATTTTAGGAGATTGTAGATTTAATTCTTATTCGAAAGTTGTTAAGTATACTATTCCTCAGAATGTAGCATATATTATAAATAATAATTATAATATGAGTAGTTGTGGAATTTGGGAAATATCTATTAGTAATTAAAGTTTTATGAACTTTCTTAATGATGAAATACGTAATATGGATTTAAGTAAAAAGTTAATTATTAGATTTTAAATAAATTATAATAAAAAAATGTGATAAATTATATCACATTTTTTTATTATGATTTATTAATGTTGCTTACTTTTGAATATTTTTTTAACTTTTCATAAACAAGATAGTTAATTGTACCAGCAGGGAAGTGACCGTCTTTATCTTTTTTACCAGCAGGTACACCTGTTAAAACTTCTATACCTTCTTCAATTGTAGAAACAGAGTAGATATGGAATTTTTTATTTTTAACGGCTTCTATAATTTCGTCAGAAAGTTGCAAATTATCAACGTTTTGTATTGGTATCATAACACCATGAGATCCATCTAAGCCTCTCATTTTACATATTTGGAAAAATCCTTCTATTTTTTCATTTACTCCACCAATAGGTTGTATTTCTCCTTTTTGGTTAACAGAGCCTGTTACTGCTATTGATTGATTTATAGGTATTCCAGATAAACTAGAAAGTAATCCATATAGTTCTGTACTAGAAGCACTATCTCCATCAACACCATTATATAATTGTTCGAAACAAATACTAGCTGTTAAACATAATGGGATATCTTGTGCAAACATTTCTCCTAAATATCCTGAAAGAATATAAACACCTTTAGAATGTGAAGGACCTGAAATATCTATTTCTCTTTCTATATTTACAATTCCACTTTTTCCAGTATAAGTATTTACTGTTATTTTTGCTGGTTTTCCAAAAGAATAGTCTCCTATAGTTAAAACTGTTAAACCATTTAATTGTCCAACTTCAAAACCAGATGTGTTAATTAAAAGAGTGTTTTCTTTAATCATTTCCATATATCTTTCATCATATTTTTTTACTCTTTCAACTCTTTGTTCTAAAGCTTTGTCTATAAATTTAGCAGTTACTGTTTTTGACCTTGAAATTTTAGCCCATGTTGCAGCTTCACCAACTACTTGAATTAAATCATTAAATCTTGTAGAAATTTTGTTATGGCTACCTGCTAATTTAGAAGCATACTCAATTAATCTTGCCATAGCATCTTTATCTAAGTGAGGTAATTCTTCATTTTCACAAAATCCGTGTATGATTTGAGCCAGTTTATTAACATTTTCTTTACTTATTGCAGCTGTTTCTTCAAATTCTACCTTTATTTTAAATAGTTTTCTAAAATCAGAGTCCATAGCTAATAAAGTTTGATAAATTGAATCATTTCCAATTAAAACAACTTTTAAATCAAGAGGTATTGGTTCAGGTTTTAATGATACTAAAACCATAGAAGAACGTTGTTCAGATACATTTTCAATGCCAACTTTTTTTACTCTTAAGGCCTTTTTTAAATTTTCATAACATGCAGGATTTGCTAGTAAATCTTTTGCTTGGAATACGATATATCCACCATTAGCTTGTTGTAATAGACCTGGTTTTAACATTGTATGGTCAGTTTTTAAAGAGCCATAATAATTTTCATATTCTATTGTACCAAATATGTTATTAAATGAATAATTAGAATCCATTATAACAGGAGCACCTTCGCGATTTGAATTATCAACAAATAAATTAACTCTATAATTTAAACAAGGATCTTGTTTTTTGTTCATAGGATTTTGAGGTACTTGAGCTTGTTGATTTTTATTCTCATCGGTGTCTAAAAATGCAGAAATATTTTTTAAAATATCTTGTTTTATGTTTGTTAAAAATTGATTTATTTTTTTATATCTTTTATATTTTGATTTTAAGTAATTAATGTGTACATTAACTGTTAGTAAAGCTATATTTGATTGCCATTCTGAAATTTTCTTATCAGATAAACGTTCAATTTCTTTAATTTGTCCAATAACATTCATAATTTGTTCTTGAACAATTGTAGATTTTTCTTCATATTGTTTTTTTATTTCTTCATCTAATTTATCAAACTCTTCTTCTTCTATTGCTTTCCCATCAACAACAGGCATCATATAAATTCCATTTTGAGCAGTCTTTACTTGGAAATCATATTTAGAAGCTTCTTTATTTAATTGTTCTAATAAAGTAGAACGTTTTGTTTCAAATTCTTGCTTAATTAAAGCTTTTTCCTTTTCAAAATCATCATTATTAAAAGTTTTTTTGATATCTTTTTTAATTTCCTTTATAAAGCCTTCCATTGCCTCTTTAAACTCTTTACCTTGACCAGCAGGTAAATCAACAGCAATTGGCTCATTAGGATTATCAAAATTATATATATAACACCAATCATGAGGTGGCCTTTGCTTTGAAGCAATTTTATCCAAGTAGTTTTTTGTATACATTGTTTTTCCAACACCACTTGGACCTTCTAGATATAGATTATATCCTTTAACATTTACTTGTAATCCAAACTCTAAAGCTTTTATACCTCTATCTTGTCCAATTCCAGATTGGATAGGTTCTAGTTCTTCAGTAGTTTCAAAATCGAAAATATTAGCATTACAAGTCATTTTTAAATCTTTGTAACTTAATTCATTTTTCTTTTTCATTTGTTTCCTCCAAATTTTTTCTTATTATATCCAAAATTGTATTTTATTATTAAGTGTATTGTATATTACTTAACGAAAAAAGTAAAGAAAATTGTAGAAAAAAATTAGTTGCTATCGGTTCCGGGTTTAAATTGCCAAATCGCAATTACGAATGAATTTTTTTGACAATTTTTTATTAAGTTATAAAAATTTATTTTATTATTGCCAAAAAGGGCATTCATGATGGTAATTTGGCAATTTAAACCCGGAACCGATGGCAATTATACTAAGTGTTCAAAAATCTTGCAAAAACAAATAAAAATATATATAATAAGAAAAATTATTATCCTAATGTGAAAGGATGTATTGTTATGAATAAAACAAAAAGAAAAATATTTGAAACTTCAATGAAGTTGTTTGCTGAAAAAGGTTATGATGCTACGAGTGTTGAGGAAATAACCGCGACCGTAGGGGTTGCAAAGGGAACTTTATATTATCATTTTTCTAATAAAGAGGAAATTTTTAATTTCCTTATTGAAGAGGGAATGAAACTTTTATACAATAGTATAGATATAAAAACAGCAAAGTTTTCTAATTATATTGATAAAATAAAAGCTATTATATTAATAGAAATAAAAATTGTTGTGAAATATGAAAATTTAATAAAGATACTTTTAAGCCAATTTTGTGGAAGTGAAGCTAGAAATGAGATGTGTAAAGAATATATTCTTGAATATGTTAATAAGATTGAAACTATTGTTAAAGAAGGTATGAAAGTTGGGCAAATAAAAAATGGAAATCCTAATATAATTGCTTCAGAAATATATGGTTTGATATGTTCAACTTTAGTTTATAAAACAAGAAATAATGGTGAGATTGATATAATGAAATTGTATAAGGAATTCGAAGATACAATAATACAAGGATTAATATAAGTAGGAAATATTTTATAAATAAAAAAATGTAATATAAAAATTACAAAAAATAAAAAATGATTAAATCAATACTAGGGAATAGTTGATTTGATCATTTTTTTGCTCTGTAACATAATTGTAATATTTCTGTAATATAAATTTAAATAAAAAATATGTTTTTGTACTTGTAGTTTTTTGTAAGTTAATGTATAATTATAGTTGAAATAGTAAAAAGCAAACATGCGTAAGATAAAAGGAGGTACATTACAATGTCTAAATCTGGCATAGTAAGTGTGAGAATGGTTATCACAGAAGAAAAAATATTATCAAATATAGATAAAGTAAAGAAATTAATTAATCCAAATAGTAAAAAACAAATAGTACAACTTGAGGATGATACTTATTTTAAGGATTTGGTTGAATCAATAAAAACATATTTAATCGAATATCCTAAAAAGAAAAATTTTCCTGCAAGTGTTTATAAAGCTGCATATGATTTAGTTGAATTTGCAACAAATCAATTTGAAGAAAATACAAAGAATATAGAAGAACTAATAAGACAAAGAGAACAAAATATAGCATTAGCTGGTGAATTAAAAGAATTATTAGAAAAAGCTCAAGAAAAAGATAAAGAATGGAAAGATCAATTAAAGAAATCAGAACACAATTTCTCTGAAGACATTATAGAAACAATAACAATAATAGGTAAATCTAAAGATGAAACTTCAGAAGATTATCAAGATGCTATGAAACTTTTAAATGCAAGAATAAATAATTTAGAGTCAAACTTACATATAGAAATAGATATGGAAAGAATAGAAGACAAATCAAAAGCTTTAAGTTATATAGGAATAGAAATTGCTGATGCATTAAAAACAATACCTACACCAATAGAAGATACAGTACAACAAATAGTAGAAGAACCACAACAAATAGAACAACAACAATATATTCAAGAAACAACTTTTGAACAAAAACCAAGTTTATGGGAAAGAATCAAAAAGAGCAAAGTAGTAAGAGCAATAAGACTTATTACAAAAATAAGAATAGTAATAGATGATACAGCAGCACTTCCAGAAGGAAGAGGAGAAAATAATTAATAAATAAAAAAGAGTTTAGGTAATCTAAGTATCTAAACTCTTTTTGAATATAAAAAATCTTTCAATTAATAGGAAGGTTTTTATTTTTTTAAATAAGCCAATAAAAATTATATAATTGTTTTATTTATTCTTGATAAGAACAAGAAATTAATGTATAATAATATGGTAATTAAAATAAAGGAAGCGATAATATTGAGTTTGAATTTAAAAGAAATATTAGAATGGGTATATTGTATAATAATAGCGCTAATTTTAGCAGTAATATTTAGATATTTTATAGGAACACCAACAGTAGTTAAACAAGTTTCTATGTATCCTACATTGGTACAAGACCAAAGATTATGGCTTAATAGATGGGGAAGAACAACTAAAAAATTACCTCAAAGAGGTCAAATTATAACTTTTGAAGAGCCAAGTAAAATAACTTATTCATATTCTGAAATTGATACTAAAAATCCAGTTGCAAAATATGAAAGCAAATCTTTGACAAGATGGTTTATTAATAACTTCTTAGAAATTGGAAAAAGAAGCTATATAAAAAGAGTAATAGCTCTTCCAGGTGAACATGTGGAAATAAAAGAAGGTAAAGTTTTTATAAATGGAGAAGAATTAGAGGAGTCATATTTGCAAGATGGAGTAGTAACAGATGTAACTGGAGTAGGATTTGATGATTTTGTTGTTCCTGATAAATGTGTTTTCGCTATGGGAGATAATAGAAATCATAGTACAGATTGTCGAGCATTTGGATGTATTCCATTAGAAAAGATAGAAAGTACAGTAGCTATAAGAATATGGCCACTTAACTTGTGGGGAAAAGTAAAATAGATATTATAGGAGTTTTAAAATGTTTGAAAATATTATTGGAAATACCAATATAAAAACTGTACTAGAAAAGTCAATAAAACAAAATAAATTATCACATAGTTATTTATTTGTAGGGATACAAGGAATTGGTAAAAAAATGATTGCTACAGAATTTGCAAAAATGATATTGTGTTTAGATGATAACAAATACTGTAATCATTGTAAATCTTGTATAGAATTTGATACAAATAATAATCCGGATTTTGTGTTAATTAGTCCAGATGGAAATAATATAAAAATAGAACAAATAAGAGATATACAAAAAAGAATACAAGAAAAACCTATTATATCAGAAAAAAAGGTATATATAATAGACAATGCTGATTTAATGACTACAGAGGCACAAAACTGTTTGTTGAAAACATTAGAAGAGCCACCTGAATTTGCAGTTATTATATTGATTGGTTCAAATTCAAATACTTTTTTGCCAACTATAAAATCAAGATGCACAATTATGAATTTTAATAAAATATCAGATGAGGAAATGACTAAATACTTACGAGAAAAATGTGATGTTAAAAATATAGATCAAAATATGTTATATATGTATCAAGGAAGCATAGGAAAGGCATTAGAATTAAAAGAAAAACAAGAAGAATATAAGAATATAGAAAATATTATTAATAATATAGATAGATATGATTTAATTGATTTTATAAATAATGCAGAGATTTTATATAAATCTAAGGAAGAAATAAATGATATTTTAGATTATATTAATGTTATCCTTTTTAACAAAGCTAAAGATGAATATTTATACACAAATTGTATCCAAATTGTGGAAAATACAAAAAAAAGATTGAAACAAAACGCAAATTATGATATGAGTATAGATAATATGTTATTTAATATATGGGAAGAAATTAATTAAAATAATAATTATCTTTTAGTTCATAGAAAGGAATGAAAAATAATTGAAAAATATAATTGGAGTTAGATTTAAAAAATTAGGAAAAATATATTTTTTCAATCCTAAAAATTTAAAAGTAAAAAAGGGAGATAAAGTAATAGTAGAAACATCTCAAGGGGAAGAATATGGAGAAGTCATGATTCCTAACAGATCAGTTCAAGATGATAAAATTATTGAACCATTAAAAAAAGTTATTAGGATTGCTAATTATAAAGACCATAAACATTATGAAGATTGCAGAAAAAAAGAAAAAGAAGCTTTTAAAGTATGTACTAAGAAAATAAAAGAACATAAATTAAATATGAATTTAACAGATGTTGAATTTAAATTTGACAATAGTAAAATATTATTCTATTTTACTGCTGATGGAAGAATAGATTTTAGAGAGCTAGTAAAAGATTTAGCAGCTATTTATAAAACAAGAATAGAATTAAGACAAATAGGTGTAAGAGATGAAGTAAAAAGAATAGGTGGTAATGGAGTTTGTGGAAGAGAACTTTGTTGTTGTTCTTTCTTAAGTGACTTTGAAGCTGTATCAATAAAAATGGCAAAAGAACAAAACTTATCTTTAAATCCATCTAAAATTTCAGGTAATTGTGGTAGATTAATGTGTTGTTTGAAATATGAAAATGAAGTTTATGAAGAAAAGTTAAAGAAAATGCCTAATATAGGAGCTATTGTTGAAACAGAAGAAGGGCAAGGAGAAGTTGAAAATATAGAAACTTTAAAAGAACAAATAAGAGTTAAATTTAAAGATGGGGAAGGCTACTTTTACAAAAAGTATAATGCAAAAGATGTAAAAATAATTAAAGATGTAGCTAATGAAAAAATTGACTCTGAAGAAATAGAACATAAAAAGGAACTTGAAGAATTAGAAAAATTGCAAAAAGAAGATAAGAAATTAGAAGAAAATGTTGACTAAGAGATTAGGAAAGAAAATAAACACTAGTTTTAGGAGGTGAAACAAAATGGCATACAAAATTACAGATAAATGTATATCATGTGGAGCATGTGCTGCTGAATGTCCAGTAGGATGTATATCACAAGGAGATGATAAATTCGTAATTGATGAATCAGCATGTATATCTTGTGGTACATGTGCAGGAGTTTGTCCTGTAGAAGCACCAATTGAGGAATAAAAATTAGTAATAAATATAAAAGAAGAAGGAGTTAAATACTCCTTTATTTTTTTATAAATAATTATCTGTAAATATTAATATAATATATAAAATAAAAAAATAATTGATTTATTAATATAATAAAGTATATAATATTTATATAGAAAGATAAGGGGGAAAATTAGTGCAAGAAGAATTTGATAATACTGCTGAAAAAAAGGAAAATTTAGATAATCAAGAAAATATAATTGAGAAAAATCCAACAAATAAAAAGACTACAACTTTTAATATATTATTAATAGTTGCGATATTTATAGTTTTATTAATATATATGTTAAAAGTTGATGGTATAGATAATATTATAAAGATATTAAAGACTGTAGATTATAAATGGGTATTTTTAGGTGGTTTGTGCTTACTTGTACATTGGAGTTGTGAAGGATTAAATTTACATATACCAATAAAAAGGATGTACAAGGATCAAAAAATTTTTGATTCAGTAAAAATAGCTATGATAGGACAGTTGTTTAATAATATAACACCTTTTTCAACTGGTGGGCAGCCAATGCAAGCATATGAGTTAAATAAAATGGGAAGAAGAGTAAGTGATTCTTTTTCTGCTATGGCAATGAAATTTGCAATAACTCAAACAGCTTTAGTTACTACTACTATTGTTATTGTATTAACTGAATTTGGATTTGTAAAAGAATTAATGGGAGATTATATATGGGTAGCAATTGTAGGAGTTATATTAAATATTATAGCTATAATAGCTGTTATATTAGCAGGAATAAAAAAAGAAATAATAACATTTATTGCAAATCCTATTATTAATATTTTGGCAAAGATACATGTGATAAAAGATAAAGAAAAAGCAAAGGAAAAAATGGATAAAAGTATTAGTAATTTTAGAAATCAATTTGTGCTTATGAAATCAGAAAAGAAAATGGTTTTAAAAATGTTTATTATAGCAGTAATACAAAGTTTGGCATATTATTCAATAACATATATGATATATAGAGCATTTGGAAATTATGGTATAAATTTCTTTCAAATAGTACCAGTGCAAGCTTTTTTATTATTAATAATGACATTTATCCCAACTCCAGGATCTGGATTAGGAGCAGAAGGAGGATTTTATTTATTGTTTAATTCTATCTTTAAAGGAGATACAATAAATATGTCAATTTTATTTTGGAGAATATATACATTTTATTTACCAATATTAGTAGGATTAATATTTTTAATCCCTAAAAGACAAAATAGAGATTAGATTTAATCTAATCTCTATTTGTTATTTCTTCTAAGTCTAATAGTTCTTGCCATCTTTTATCTACTTCTTTTTGGAATTCTTCTATCATCCATTCATTTCCTGGTTTAAACATATGTTTAAATCTTTTTTGTGGTTTTAAAAATTCTTCTATTGGTAGTTTTTTAGCTGGTTTGTAATTTATTTTATATTTTCCATCTATTACTTCATATAGTGGCCAGTAGCATGTTTCTACTGCTAATTTATTTATTTGCATTAACATGTCTGTTGGATATCCCCATCCTCTAGGACATGGAGCCATTACATTTAAGAATGCTGGGCCTTTTGTGTATATAGCTTTTTCTGATTTTTCATATAGGTCTTTAAAGTTCATATATCCAATTGTTTGTGCTACATATGGTAAGTGATGTCCTACCATTATTTTGGTTAAGTCTTTTCTTGATTGCATTTTTCCAGGAAGTACTTTTCCAGCAGGTGATGTTGTTGTATCTGCAAATTTTGGTGTTGCAGATGAACGTTGAATACCTGTATTCATATATGCACCATTATCATAACATACATAAACCATATCATGTCCACGTTCCATGGCTCCTGATAAACTTTGTAATCCTATATCATATGTTCCACCGTCTCCACCAAATGCTATAAATTTTGTTTCTCCATCTTTAGGTAGTTTTCCTTGTTTTTTCATTGAAACATATGCTGCTTCTGCACCAGATAAAGTGCTAGCTGCACATTCAAATGCTGTATGGATAAATGAATCTGTCCAAGCTGTGTATGGATAAATAAATGTAGAAACTTCCATACAACCTGTTGCTCCAGCAACTACAGCATGGTCTTCTGGTTTTAATGCTCTCATTATATGTCTTGCAACAGGAGGAGCACCGCAACCAGCACACATTCTGTGTCCAGCAGTAAATCTTGAAGGCTTGTTTCCGACTACTTCTTTAACATTATAAGGCATTCTTGTCACCTTCCTTTCTTAATCCAAAATATCTATAAGGGTTATCTACTTTACCTGTTTTTGCGATTTCTAATAAATCTTTATAAACATTTTCGATATCATCTGCTTTTGTATCTCTACCACCTATACCATAAATGTAATTTACAGCAGGTACATTTTTTTGATTTACATATAAACCAGATGTTACATCTTCAAATAATGCGCCACCTGCAGCATTTAATGAATCTGATTTATCTAAAACTGCTATAGCTTTTAAATGACTTAAAGCTTCTGCGATTTCTTCTGCTGGGAAAGGTCTAAATACACGAACTTTTAAAAGTCCTGCTTTTATTCCTTGGTCTCTTAATTTATCTACAACAAATTTTGTTGTTCCAGCTGTTGAATTCATACAAACTATAGCAATTTCTGCATCATCTAATTTATAAGATTCAAAAAATCCATAACTTCTACCAGTCATTTTTTCAAAATCTTTTGCAACTTCTAAAATAACTTTTTTAGCATTTATCATTGCTTTAGCTTGTTGTGCTTTATGCTCAAATAAGTAACTTTGAACATCTAAAGGTCCAACTGCAATTGGTTCTTCTTTATTTAATAAATAATGTTCAGGATGATATTCACCTACAAATTCTTTTACTTTTTCGTCTTCTACAAGTTCTATATTTTCAATAGAATGAGAAGTAATAAATCCATCTTGGCATACCATTAATGGAAGCATAACATCTTTATGTTCTGCAATTCTATGTGCCATTAATGTATTGTCATATGCTTCTTGATTATTTTCTGAAAATAGCATAATCCATCCACTATCACGCACTCCCATTGCATCTGAATGGTCATTGTGAATATTTAATGGACCAGATACAGCTCTATTTACTAATGATAAAACAATTGGTAATCTTAAACTTGAAGCAATATAAATCATTTCCCACATTAATGATAATCCGTTTGCTGATGTTGCTGTCATAGCTCTTGAACCAGCTGCTTCTGCACCGATACAAGCTGACATGGCACTATGCTCACTTTCAACTGCAACAAATTCTGTATCAACTGTACCATTTGCTACAAATGTTGAAAAGTATTGAGGTATTTCAGTAGATGGAGTAATAGGAAATGCTGCAACTACATCAGGATTGATTTGTTTCATAGCAGTTGCTGCTGCTTCGTTACCACTTAATCTTTCTCTTATACTCATGTTTTTTCTTCCTTTCTTTCTAATTAATTTTGTATATTTATAATCTTACTATTCTTCTTTCATTTCAATAGCTCCAAAAGGGCAAACTTTGGCACAAACGCCACAACCTTTGCAATAATCAAAATCGAAATCTGCTCTTTTACCATCTTTGCTAACTGGAATAGCATCATCAGGGCAAACAGGAAAACATAAACCACATTGTTTGCACTTTTCACTTAAAAAGATAGGTTTAATGCTTCGCCAATCTCCAGTTTTAAATTCTCTTGCATTTCCAGCTTGATAAATATCTCCACCAGGAGTCATTTCTTCCATAGGTGTATTTGCATTTATTTTTGTCATATCTTTTTAACCTCCTTTAATGCCAATTCTAAAGCTTTCATATTACCATCAATAACTTCAGGTTTTTTGGCAAATTTATGTTTAAAAGAACCAGTCATATCATTTAAAAATTCTTCATCAGACATAATTCCACTTACTTTTACTATTGCTGCAAGCATAGGTGTATTTGGAAAATATCTTCCAAGGGCTTCTTCAGAGATTTTTCTTGCATCTATTGTATAAACATTTCCTTTATATCCTTTTAATACATCTTTTAAATAATCTGCTGATTTTGTAGTATTAATAACTATTGCACCAGTTTCTTTTAAACCAGATGTAACATCAACAGTTTCTAAAAGAGAATCATCAACAACAACTACGTAATCAGGTTCATAAATATTACTATGAATAGTAATTGGTGAGCTACTAATTCTGTTATATGCAGTTATAGGTGCTCCCATTCTTTCAGGTCCATATTCTGGGAAACCTTGTATATATTTACCGGTATTAAATGCAGCATCAGCTAATAATAATGAAGCTGTTTTTGCACCTTGACCACCTCTACCATGCCATCTAATTTCTATCATGTTATCCATTTATAAATAGCCTCCTTTGTTTAAAAATTTATGTTCTTAGTATATGTCTAAATGTTGATAATGTCAAGGGAAAAACTTGAATCTGACCGATAAGAAGTATAAAAATTTGATAATAAAGTGATTGCTTTTTACAAATATAAAAAGTATAATAAAATTGTATTTTTTAATAGTTATTTTTAAAATTGAATATTAAAAAATAATTATTAGTATTTGGAGGAAAATATGAAAAAGAAGAATAAAAAGATTAAAGTAATTTTAATAGTTATTATTTTGACATTAATAATAGTGGCAGGAGGGGTAGTATATATTAAAAATCATAATAATACTGATAATGAACAAGAAAAAATAATAGATGCTAAAGTTGAGGAAGAACCAAATGAAATTCAAGAGGTTGAATACAGTATGCACAATGGCGGGGAATTTGTTAAAATTGGAGACAATATAGGATTTATTAATAAGTTGAATAATAATACACAAATAATAAATGTAAAAGAAAAAACAGCAATAAAAGTAAATACTACAGGAAATGAACTTGAGAAAATATATTTTGATGGAGAAAATATTTATGGAGTTCCTGGACACTACAAAGGAAAAGGAATTTATAAAATAGACCTTCAAGGAAATATAACAAAAATATATGATGGGGAATGTGCTCAATTATGGTTAACAGAAGAAAAAATCTACTTCGTAAAACAAAATGGTTTTGATGAAATAAATCAAACACCACAAGGATCTATATGTTGTATGGATAAAAGTGGAAAAAACATTACAACAATAATAGATAATGTTAAGAATTATTTTAAAATCCAAGATGATACAATTTATTATACTGATTTATCAAGTAGAGCATTATATAAAGCAAATATAAATGGAGAGAATAAAGAAAAATTGGCAGAAGGAAGAATTTATATTTGTGATGTAACAGATAAATTTTTAACATATATTGACTTTGCTGATGGACAAGCATATCATGTTGTTTACTTAGAGGATAATACTAATCACAAAGTAGGAAAATTTGGTAATGATGTAGTTATTGGAAAAGAAGGATACATATATACAAGAAAATTAAAAAATGACAATAATGACATTGAAGATGAAGCAACATTATTTAAGATTGATTATAAAAATAAAGAAGAAAAAGAAATATGGAAAGATACAGAAATTGGACTTACTACATTAAAGTATTTTTATAATAATAATGTGTATTTAATGAAAAATAAAGTACAAAAAATAAATTTGAATGATGGAAGTCATAATAAAGAAGATACAGATATTGGATATAGTTTTTTCTTAGATGGATATGTATATGAATTTAAAACATCAGAAGATAAAATAGAAAAAATGAAAATCACAAATTTGAAAAATAATGAAAAAGAGGAAATAGATATTACATATACAGAATCAAAACAAGAAAATAGTGTAAATAAAAATACAGTAAATACCAATGAGAGTAACAAAAACAAAAATAACAAACAAGAAACAAAACCAAAAACAAATGCTGAAATTTATGGTTGGAAAAATGAAAGTATACAAGGAAAAACGATGATAACAAAAGAGGAAGCAATTAATATATGGAAGAAAAATATTTCAAATTTTGGAAAAAACAATAATATTATAAACTATAAAGATTATACAACAATGATTAATATTTCTTTGATAGATGTAACTCCAAATAGTTTATTTAGTCAAACAGATAATTTGCCATCTAGACAAGCAAATTATACAAGAAAAGCTTGGAAAATAGAAACAGCAGAAGAACCTAATCCAATGCAACAATTAGACGTATATGTTGATGCATATACTGGAGAGATTATTGGTGGAAGTATTCATGGAGATTAAAAAAATAAAAGAAGGAATTAATTTTCCTTCTTTTTACTTTCTTGTTCATTATCTTTTTTTGATTTTTCGTTATCAGATTTTTTGGTTATAATTTTTGGGATTACAATATTTTTTGGTCTTTTATCATTTGGTTTAGGAGTTTCGCCATTTAAATGGTCATAAGCTGGTGAGATATCTAAGTTTGTTCCATCTCCATTAATTATTTCTATATTCTTTTTTTCTTCCATTAGAGTTACCTCCATAAATATTTTTAATAATAGTATCATATTAAAAATAAAAGTGCAAGAAAAATGAAAAAATATTGACATATTAGTATTTTCATGACATAATATATACATTGTAATTAATACGTTTTCAGGAATTTGGGAAGGTGGAAAATGGAAGATAAAAAAATTGAATCAATAATAGAAGCAATACTTTTTGCAGCAGGAAGACCAGTAGAAAAAAAAGAATTAGTATTAAGTTTAGAAATTTCTGAAGAAGAGATTGATAATATTATCAATAAGATGCAAAAAGAATATGAAAATCAAAATAGAGGAATAGAAATTATAAAAATTGAGGATTCTTATCAATTGTGTTCAAAAAAAGAATTATATGAATACATATATCCAATATTAGATAAAAGAAATAAACCTAAAATATCAAATGCAGCTTTAGAAACATTGGCAATAATAAGTTATAATCCAAGAATAACAAGAGCTGAGATAGAAGCAATAAGAGGAGTATCAGCAGATGGTTGTATTTATAAATTATTAGAATATGGATTAATAGAAGAAGCTGGTAAAGTAATAGAATTACCAGGAAAACCGATGTCATATAAAACTACACAAGAATTTTTAAGAATGTTTGGATATAAGTCTTTAAAAGATTTACCAGAATTGCCAAAATATAAATTAGATGAAAATAGACAGATAGTTATAGATGAACTAGTAGAAGAAAATGATAGTAAAGAAGAAAAAGAACAAGAAGAGCAAATAGATAATACAAAAGACATTGAAGAAGAAAAAAAGGAAGAAGAAAACTAGTAAAAATTAAAATCTAAGGAGAGATTAATTATGAAATTATCACAAACAGGTATGAATACAGTAAAATTAAATAATATAGATGAAATGTATCCAGGTCAAAGTATATTATTAAAAACAGGACAATTAGTTCAATATGGAGCAGGACTATTTGGATACAACACAGTTCCATTATTAGTTAGAAGAAATATAGAAAAAATAATTGTAGAAACATTAAATAAATATGGATGTATAGAAGTATTATTACCAACATTACAACCAGACACAATATGGAAAAATTCAGGAAGATATGATCACTATGTAAATGATGGAACAATGTTGATAACTGAATCAAACAAAGGTACATTTTGCTTAGCTCCAACGGGAGAAGAGGCAATGGTTGAATTTGCAAAAGAAAAACTAAAATCTTATAAAAATTTACCAGTTACATATTATCAAATAGGCGAAAAATATAGAAACGAAATACGTACAAGAGGATATTTATTAAGAGGAAAATCATTCCCAATGCTAGATGCGTATAGCTTTGATATTGATGAAGCAGGAATGGAAAAATCATATAATAATGCAAGAAAAGCATTTTTAGAAATATTTGAAAAAATAGGAATGCCTGTTATTCCAATTGCTGCAGACAACGGAGCAATGGGAGGAAAAAAATCAGAAGAATTTATGCTTATATCAGAACAAGGTGAAGATAAAATTTTATATGATGAAGAAACTGGAATAGGATTAAATACAGAGATATTAGAAAAAGAAAATTATCAAGAATATTTAGAAAAAGAATATGGAATTATAGATATATCTAAGTTTAAAGAAATTAGAACAATGGAATTAGGACATATATTCCAATTAGGAACAAGATATTCAGAAATGATGAATGGATCATTCACAAACAAAGAAGGAAAAGAACAACTATATTATATGGGATGTTATGGAATAGGAGTTAGCAGAACATTAGCAGCTTTATACGAAAAATGCCTAATAAACGATCCAAAATGGGGACCATGTGGATTTGTACTACCAGAAACAGTAGCACCATATAAAGTACAAATAATTCCAAAAATGGATAATGAGGAAAAAGTAGAATTAGCAAACAAATTATATGAAACATTAAATAAAAATGGAGTAAAAGCAATATTAGATGACAGAGAAAACATACAAATAGGAGCCAAAATAAAAGATTGTAAAATCTTAGGAACACCATATATGATTGTAATAGGAGATAAAACTGAAGGAGACAAAATAGAAGTAGAAAACAACAAAACAGGAGAAAAGAAAGAAATTGCCATCGGGGACGGACCTTTTTGGCAAAAAATTGCCACAGGGGACGGACCTATTGAATAAATAATAAAATAAAATTTAATAAAATACAGTAATATAATGTTTTTTAGGAAATGGTTGAGGGGACCGACAGGTTTAGAATATGTAAATAAAATTTGCGTTAGTCATAATTTTATTTACATATTCTACGCAGTTGGGAATGAACGTAAAACATTATATTACTGTATTTTTTTATATAATTAAAAAATCACCACCAAGGTCCGTCCCCTGTGGCAATTTTTTGCCAAAAAGGTCCGTCCTCGATGGCAATTTTTAAAATTCACTAAAAAAACACAAATTAACTATTAGAAAGTAACAATATAAATATATTATCTGCATATACTAAAATATAAAGATATCATTTAATCGATAATAAGGAGAGATGATGATAGAATGAAGAATAAAAAAGTAGATAATATAGAATTAGTAAAAGTAGAAAATTTATTAGAAATCACAAAAGATATTACAATTGAAGATGAGACCTTTAAAAAACTTATGTTTATATATTCAACAGCTATTAAAGAGTTAAAGACAAAAATAGAAATAATACAAGATGAATTTAAAATTTTTTATAATTATGATTTAATTGATCATATTGATACTAGAATAAAAGAGCCAGATAGTATAATAAATAAAATGAATAATAAGAAATGTGATATTACATATAAAGAGATGATTGATAAAATTAATGATGTTGCTGGGATAAGAGTAATATGTCCTATAAAAAAGGATATATTTACATTAAGAAATTTGATTGTTAAAATCTCTGGTGTTAATGTTATAAAGGAGAAGGATTACGTTACACATCCCAAAGAGAGTGGATATTCTAGTTATCATTTGATTGTTGAAGTTCCTATTAGTTTATCAAATAGTAATATATATGTTAAGGTTGAAGTTCAAATAAGAACTTTGGCTATGGATTTTTGGGCTAATTTAGAACATAAAATGAAGTATAAAGCAAAAGAAAAAGTTGATAAAAAGACGTCAAAAGAGTGGATTAATTATGCTAAAATTATAAATAAATTAGATAATAAAATAATGTTAATGAATAATTTATAAAAAGAGATTCTTTAAATTGAAATGAATTTAAAAAAAGTTTATTTTATAAATTTCTTTAAGTGCAAATAAATCTGAAAAAAATTTTTGTTTTTTTCAGATTTTTATATTTTAAATTGTAAAATGAAAAAATAATAATAATTTAAATTAGCAAAATTATTGGCAAAAAATGTATAATCAAATTTGACTTGAATCAAAATATATAGTATAATAATAACTAGTGTGAATAAGGTTGATCGGAATTTATTATAATCAGATGTAAATTTATATATGAGTTAAGAGAACCAAAAAAGGCCATATATAAAAATCTGTTAAATTTGTGTTATTTAATAAAAATTAGTAAATTAGGTCAAATTAGTTTAAATGATTAAACTAGTTTTTTTAAGTTTTATTTAAAAATTAAGAAAGGAGATTTTATATTGGAAGAAAAAAATAATAATATTGAAGAGAAAAAAGAAAATAATGTAAGAGTAAAAAAATCTACTACAAAATCAAGAAATACTAAAAGTACAAGTAGGACATCTTCAAAGACGAGAAAAGAAAGTAAAGAAAAAGCGGAAACAACAAAAACTGTTACTAAAAGACCTTATAATAGAAGAAATACAAAAACAAGTAACAGAAAAAAAGAGGGAGAAATATTTAAAAAATCTAAATTAAAAATAATCCCACTTGGAGGATTACATGAAATAGGAAAAAATATAACAGTATTTGAGTATGAAGATGAGATAATAGTAGTTGATTGTGGGTTATCATTCCCAGAAGATGATATGCTAGGAGTTGACTTAGTAATTCCAGATATAACATATTTAGAGAAAAATGTAGATAGAATAAAAGGGTTAGTAATAACACATGGACATGAAGATCATATAGGAGGAGTTCCTTATTTATTAAAGAAAATAAATATTCCTATTTATGCAACAAGATTAGCAGCAGGACTAATAAGAAATAAATTAGAGGAACATAAATTATTAAGAAGCACAAAATTAATAGAAGTAATGCAAGGTCAAACAATTAAATTAGGAAAGAATTTTAAAGTAGAATTTATAAGAAGTTCACACAGTATACCTGATTCAGTAATGCTAGCAATAACTACACCTGCTGGAACAGTTTTGCACACAGGAGATTTTAAAGTTGATTATACTCCAATAGATGGTAAGGTTATGGACTTTGGAAGAATAGCAGAATTAGGAAACAAGGGGATTTTAGCATTAATGTCAGATAGTACAAATGCAGAGAGAAAAGGATTTACAATGTCTGAAAGTTCAGTAGGAGAAGTTTTTGACAAACTATTTTTACACTGTACAAAAAGAATTGTTGTTGCAACATTTGCTTCAAATGTTCATAGAGTTCAACAAATTGTAAATTCAGCGGTAAAATATGGTAGAAAAATTGCAGTATGTGGTAGAAGTATGATAAATATGATAGATACCGCAAGAGAATTAGGATATATAGAATGTCCAGAAAATATTTTCATAGATATTGATATGATAAAAAATTACCCAGATGATCAATTAGTAATTATAACAACAGGAAGCCAAGGAGAGCCAATGTCAGCATTAACTAGAATGGCTGCGGGAGACCATAGAAAAGTTACAATTACTCCAAATGATTTAGTAATTATTTCTGCAACACCAATACCAGGAAATGAAAAATTTGTATCAAAAGTAATTGACGATTTAATGCAAATAGGAGCAGAAGTTGTATATAGCTCATTAGAAGCTATACACGTATCAGGGCATGCTTGCCAAGAAGAGCAAAAATTAATATTTGCTTTAGCAAAACCAAAATATTTTATACCAGTTCATGGAGAATATAGACAATTAATAGCTCATAGTGAAACAGCACAAAGTATGGGAATTAAAAAAGAAAATATAGTTATGCTATCAAATGGTAGAGTATTAGAGATAGATGAAAATGGAATAGGATTTAACGGTTCTGTACCAAGCGGTAGAATATTAGTTGATGGATTAGGAGTAGGAGATGTTGGAAATATAGTATTAAGAGATAGACAACATTTATCTCAAGATGGATTAATTGTTGTAGTTCTAACTATGGATTCTTCTACAGGCGAAGTTGTAGCAGGACCTGATATTATATCAAGAGGTTTTGTGTATGTAAGAGAAGCTGAAAGTATAATGGATGATGTTAAATCAGTTGTTAAAAACGAAATAAGAAAATGTGAAGAAAGAGGAATTAGAGATTGGGCAACAATCAAATCTATGGTAAAAGATAATTTAAGAGATTATATTTTTATGAAGACAAAAAGAAACCCAATGATCATTCCAATTATTATGGAAGTATAGGAAAAACAATAATACCAATGATTTTAAACATTGGTATTATTTATATGTTATTAACCTTGTTAAATACCAAAAAATATAGTATAATAACACATATGAAAAAATGAAAAAAGATCATAAAAGATAGGAGAGAAATGATAATGAATTATAAAGATTTAGCTGATTTGATATTTCCAGAAGCAAAAGATATATCATATTATGAGGAAAAATATCCAAGAAGAGAATTAAAAGAAAATGCTGTTGTAACAAGATATGCACCAAGTCCTACAGGAGTTATGCATATAGGAGGGTTATATCAAGCATTAATTGCAAAGAAAATAGCTAAACAAACAGAAGGAGTATTTTTTGTAAGAATAGAAGATACAGACCAAAAAAGAGAAATTGAAAATGGAACAATGGAAATAATAAATTCTTTAAGTAATTTTGGTCTTGAGCCAAATGAAGGAATGATTTCTGAAACAGAAGAAAAAGGAATTTATGGTCCATATAAACAATCTAAAAGAAAAGATATTTATCAAGCATATGCAAAATATTTAATAGAACAAGGAAAAGCGTATCCATGTTTTTGTACACCAGAAGATGTAGAAGCAATAAGAGCAAAGCAAGAAGCGGCTAAAATTAGACCTGGATATTATGGAGTATGGGCAAAATGTAGAAATAACACTGTTGAAGAAATGGCGGAAAAAATAAAAAATGGAGAAAAATATATTATTCGTTTTAAATCTCCTGGTAGAGAAGATAGAAAAATAAAACATAAAGATGTAATAAAAGGAAATGTAGAATTTCCAGAAAATGATCAAGATATAGTAATAATTAAAGCAGATGGGTTACCAACATACCATTTTGCACATGCTATAGATGACCATTTAATGGGGACAACTCATGTAATTAGAGGAGATGAATGGTTATCATCTGTACCATTACATTTACAATTATTTCATGAATTAGGATTTAGACCTCCTAAGTATGCACATATTGCACCAATTATGAAAAATGATAATGGAAATAAGAGAAAATTAAGTAAAAGAAAAGATCCAGAAGCTGCAGTTAGTTATTATGAACAAGAAGGAATTCCATCAGAAGCTGTAAATGAATATTTGTTAAATATAGCAAATTCTACTTTTGAAAATTGGAGAAGAGCAAATAAAGACAAGTCAGTTGATGAATTTGAACTTAAATTGAACAAAATGAGTGTAAGTGGAGCTCTATTTGATATGGTGAAATTGTTAGATGTAGGTAAAACTGTTATATCTAAATTTACAGCAGAAGAAGTATATGAAAAAGCAATGACTTGGGCTAAAAAATATGATAATGAGTTAGAAGAAATGTTAAAAGATAAAAACTACGCATTAAAAATATTTGGTATCGAAAGAGGAAATCAAAAACCTAGAAAAGATATAGCCAAATGGTCTGATGTAAAAGAATCTATTATATATATGTATGATAATAAATTTTTAGATGAAAATATAGAGTATCCTTATCAAACAATTAATGAAAAAGATGATATAAATAAAATATTAAAATTATATACTGAAAAGTATTATGATGAGAATGATGACAAACAAACATGGTTTAATAAAATAAAAGAATTATCAGGAGAAATGGGATTTGCAAAAGAAGTAAAAGAATATAAACAAAATCCAGATATGTATAAAGCTCATGTTGGAGATGTTAGTACAGTTTTAAGGGTTGCTTTAACTGGAAGAACTAATACTCCAGATATGTATGAAATTATGAATGTTTTAGGAAAAGAATCAATTCAAAAAAGATTTGAAAAAGCAATTAAATAAAACTTACAAAATTGAAGGAGATTACTTATGGAATATGATATAGGAGATATTGTAAGAACTAAAAAACAACATCCATGTGGAAGTAAATTATGGGAGATTACAAGAATAGGTGTTGATTTCAAATTAAAATGTTTGGGATGTGAACATACTGTTACAGTAGAAAGACCTAAAGCGATAAAAATGATTACAAAAATAGAGAAAAAGGCAACGAAATAAAATGTCACTAAATATATATTTTTGTCATAAAATATAATATAGTATCAGTAAAGGTACTATATTGGAGGTGACTTGGATGGAGCCACAAGAACAAGTATGTTGTTATGATAATAGAAAATGTAATAAAAAAAGAAATTGCTTAGCAATAGTTGCAGTTATTATATTAGTGTCTCTTGCAGTTGTAATTGGCATAATAATAGGAGCTTTAGCAAGTGAAGCAATATTAGCAGCATTGGCATCAGTAATTGTGTTAGCAGTAGTTTTAGGTTTATTATTGATATTAACTATAATATTAATAGTATGTAAAAAGGAAAGAAAGCAAAAATGTTGCTAATAGTTTATTAAAAAAATAAAGAGATAAAGGAACAATGAAATTTAAAATAGATTTCATTGTTCTTTTATATTTAGAAGTTAAGAAAATTTATTATATGAATGTTAATCAGTAAAACATAAAAAAGTGCTCAAGATAAAAATTAATAAAAACTATTGAATAATTTAGTAATTAAATCTATAATTAAATAGTACAATTATTATAACAAATAGTTTAAATAGGAGTGATTAAATGGTAAAAGAGACATCAAAAGAAAAAGTTCCTAAGAAAGAAACTTTTATGCAAGGGGTTATAACATTAATATTTTCGCAAATTGCAATAAAATTATTAGGTTTAATATATACGTTATATCTAACAAATAGACAAGGATTTGGAGATAAAGGAAATGGAATTGTTGCTGCAGGATATCAAATATATGCAATGCTACTTACAATTTCTTCAATAGGAGTTCCTAATGCAATTTCAAAATTAGTTTCTGAAAGAGTTGCAGTACGGTGATCATAAAGGTGCACATAGAATATTTAAAATTGCATTCGCAACATTTTCAGTTATAGGCTTAATTGGAAGCTTAATGCTATTTTTAGGGGCAAATGTGATAGCAAATCAATGGCTACAAATACCAGAGGCAGAAATGACATTAGTTGCATTATCACCAGCAATATTTTTTGTAGCAGTTTCATCTGTAATGAGAGGATATTTTAACGGAAGGCAAAATATAAAAGCTACAGCAAGATCTCAAAGTTTAGAGCAAGTATTTAAAACTGCACTTACAATAATTTTAGTTGAAATAATTGCAATTATTTCAAATGTGTCAACTATGTGGATGGCAGGTGGAGCAACTTTAGCTACAACACTTGCAACTATGGCTGGTTTTGGATATTTATATTTATATTATCAGACAAGAAAAAAAGAGATAGCAACAGAAATAAGGTCTACTGTTAATTACAAATATGAAAGAGTAAGGACAATAATAAAAAGGATTTTATTAGTTTCAATTCCAATTGCATTAACAGCAATAATGTCATCAATTAATAAAAATATAGATTCATTTACAGTAGTAAGAAGTTTAAAACAGTTTATGTCAGAAGATATGGCAATATCACAATATGGAATATTAGGACGGAAAAGTAGATATGCTTACAAGTTTACCTTTATCAATAAATGTAGCATTTTCTACAGCTTTAGTACCAGCTATATCAGCGGCTAAGGCAAAAAAAGATAAAAAAACAATATCTGAGAAAACATCTTTTTCATTGTTGATTTCAATGTTAATAGGTTTACCATGTACTATAGGAATGTGTGTGTTTGCAGGACCAATTCTTAATTTGTTATTTCCAAATGCAAGTTCAGGAGAAGTTGTTTTACAAATAAGTGCATTAACTATAATATTTACAATTTTAGACCAAACAATAAATGGTGCTCTGCAAGGGTATGGAAAATTAATGATACCAACTATTTCTTTAGGATGCCGGAGTTTTTGTTAAGTTAATTTTGAATTTAATATTAGTTCCTATTCCACAAATTGGAGTAAATGGAGCTGCAATTGCATCAGTTGCTTGTCATTTAGTAGCATTTTCAATTGCAATAACTTCATTGATGAAACATATTAAATTAAATTTAACATTTTCAAAATTTGTAATAAAACCTTTATTAGCAACAATTATAATGGGAATTTGCTCATATTTTATATTTATAGTACTTTCAGGAATAATTGCACAAAAATTGGCTACAATATTAGCAATTGTAAGTGCTGTAATTATATATGGATTAGCAATTATAGCTTTAAAGGTATTTTCAAAAGATGAAGTTTTAATGATGCCATATGGACAAAAAATCTGTAAAATATTAGAAAAATTAAAGGTATATTAAGAAAAAAATATGAAAAAATGATAAAAAAAGAAGGATTTTCAGTATTTTTGGCGAATTAAATTAATTAGTAGTACATTTATTGTTATTGTTCAAGCAATAAAAGTACATAAACATTAAATCTTATGGGAGGTAATTTAAATGAACAAAGCTGAATTAGTAGCAGCAGTAGCTGCAAAAACAGGAGCAACAAAAAAAGCAGCTGAAGAATCAGTAAACGCTTTTGTAGAAGCTGTAACAGAATCACTAAAAAAAGGAGAAAAAGTTCAATTAGTTGGATTTGGATCTTTTGAAGTAAGAAAAAGAGCAGCTAGAAAAGGTAGAAACCCACAAACTAAAGAAGAAATCAAAATACCTGCATCAAACGCTCCAGTATTCAAAGCTGGTAAAGCATTAAAAGATTTAGTAAACAAAAAATAAGAATTTTATATTAAATGTATAAATATATGAATTCATAGAAAGAAGCTATTAAATAGCTTCTTTTTTTGGCTAAAAAAGGATAAGATATACTTAGAATAATAAATAGAAAACTAATATTTTTCATTAAAACTTTCGAGGTCTCACGGGTTATCCGTAAGCTAGCGCTACTCAAGCTTTTGATTCAAAATATTAGTTTTCTATTTATTAAATTATTTAGTTGTTTTATTTGTTTATTTATTCTATTTTTATTTTATATCCAATTTTATATGAACTTCTCTTAATTGTTCATTTTTTACATTACTTGGAGCTCCCATCATTAAATCTTGAGCCTTGCTATTTAGGGGAAAAGCAATTACTTCTCTTATTGTATCAGAATCAGATAATAGCATAAGCATTCTATCTACACCAGGAGCTATACCTGCATGTGGTGGAGCACCATATTGAAAAGCTGTATATAAAGCTCCAAATTTTGATTTAACTTCATCTTCTGTATATCCTGCCATAGTGAATGCTTTTAACATTACATTAATATCATGGTTTCTAACAGCTCCAGAAGAAAGTTCGATACCATTACATACAATGTCATATTGATATCCTAATATATCTAGAGGATTTTTATTTTCTAATGCATCTAATCCTCCTTGAGGCATTGAGAATGGATTATGGCTAAATGTTAGATTTTCATGTTCATCTAATTCAAACATTGGAAAATCTACTATCCAACAAAATTCAAAAACATCTTTGTTTATTAGATTTAAACGTTCTCCTAGTTCATTTCTAATTTGTCCAGCCAATTCAGTGGCTCTTTTTTCATTATCTGCAATAAAGAAAATAGTATCTTCATTTTTTAAATCAGCTAATTCTAGTAAAGTTGATTTTAAGTCTTCAGGTATAAATTTGTCAATAGGACCTTTAAAACTTAAATCTTCTTGAACTTCTAAATATCCAAGACCGCCCATTCCAATAGACATAGCATATTTAAGCATTTTTTCATGAAACCCTTTTGAAAGATGTTTGCTTACTTTTATCGCTCTTACAGTTCTATTAATAAATGGTTTAAAAGTACATTTATTAAAGAAATCAGATAAATCTATAATATATAAAGGATTTCTTAAATCTGGTTTGTCAGTTCCATATTTAAGCATACTTTCTTTATATGATATTCTTTTGAAAGGATATTGGCTTATTTTTTTGTTAGAGAATTTTTTAAAAGTATTATATATAACAGGTTCTATTGTTGCAAATACATCTTCTTGAGTGGCATATGCCATTTCCATATCTAATTGATAGAATTCACCAGGAGCTCTATCACTTCTTGCATCTTCATCTCTAAAACAAGGAGCAATTTGAAAATATTTATCTATACCAGAAACCATTAACAATTGTTTAAATTGTTGAGGAGCTTGTGGTAATGCATAAAATTGACCTGGATGTAAACGACTAGGAACTAGGTAATCTCTAGCTCCTTCTGGAGAAGATGTTGTTAAAATAGGTGTTTGAACTTCTAAAAAACCTTGTTCTATCATTTGACTTCTTAAAAATTGTATTACATTTGCTCTTAATATTAAATTGTTTTTTAAGTGATCATTTCTTAAATCTAAAAATCTATATTGAAGTCTTAAATCTTCTCTAACATCTTGATCTGAATTGATTTCAAATGGTAAATTTTTAGTTCTTTTACTTAAAACTTTAATTTCTTTGATAGCAATTTCAACTAATCCTGTTTTTAATTTTGGATTTATTGTTTCTTCATCTCTTTTTCTTACTGTACCTAATACTGTAACAGAAGACTCAATAGGAATATGTGATGCAAAATCTACATCTTCTTCTTTTCCAGAAGTAACAACTTGAGTTACTCCATACATATCTCTGATATCAAGAAAAACAAGACCTCCAAAATCACGAATAGTTTGTACAAATCCTGCAATTCTAACTTCTTTTCCTACATCTTCTAAACTAATTTCATTGCAAGTGTGAGTTTTATACTCATTCATATTAAAACCTCCTAAATTATTGTTATTGGACAGTTTTTTAGATAGAGTATTTATTTTTGCAATAAAAAAACGTCCAATACATATTTTTTAATATGCAGGGACGAAATAATTCCGCGGTGCCACCCAGCTTGAAAATGTTTAATTTTCCACTTTATTAAAAATTGCTTCCAATGTGTTTCGTTTATCAAGTTGACCTTAAAGGGCTTACAGCCGGTGACCCTTATTCTCTTAAAGTGACTTTTGATAACTTTGCATTGTACATACGCAAATAAATATTTATTTTTTATGTATTATATTTTACATATTATTTCCGAATTTGTCAAGATGTATGCAATAATTAATGTTAGAAAACAAAATAAAAAAGGTATATATTTTAAATTTTCGTTCTCCAAGGCGTTTAAGATTTGCAAATATTCAAACTGTACATACACACTATAAACATATAAGAAAATTAATTATCAGGTCGAACTTATTTTAAAATATATACCTTTTTTATTTGATTTTTGCAGTAAATATAATGAGAAAATTTGAATATAATAAATATATAGAAAAGAGAAAGGAAGAAAAAATTATGAAAATTAGATATTTTGATAATGCTGCTACAACTAGAGTTAAAGACGAGGTTTTAAATGAAATGTTACCATATTTTAGTGAACAGTATGGTAATCCATCATCTCTATATAGTATAGGAAGAAGCGCAAAAAAGAAAGTAGAAGAAGCAAGAAAAAAAGTTGCAAATTTAATTAATTGTAATCCAAATGAGATATATTTTACAGGATGTGGTTCAGAAAGTGATAATACAGCTATAAAAGGAATTGCATATGCAAATAAAAATAAAGGAAAACATATTATTACATCCAAAATAGAACATCCTGCAGTATTGCATACATGTCAAATGCTAGAAAAACATGGATTTAATGTAACATATTTAGATGTAGATAAAGATGGCATTGTAAATTTAGAACAATTAAGAAATTCAATTAGAAATGATACTATTTTAATAAGCATAATGTATGCTAACAATGAAATAGGAACTATTCAGCCAATAGCCCAAATATCTAGAATTGCTAAAATGTATAATATAATATTTCATACAGATTGTGTTCAAGCATGCGGAAATGTTCAAATAGATGTTAAAAAAATGGGAATTGATATGTTATCTATGTCAGGTCATAAATTATATGCACCTAAAGGAATTGGAGCCTTATATGTAAGAAACGGTATTGAGTTTGAGAAATTTATGGATGGAGGACATCAAGAAAAAAATAAAAGAGGAGGAACAGAAAATGTTCCTGGAATAATAGGTTTAGGTAAGGCATGTGAACTAACAAATATAAATTTAGCAAATCATATGAAACATTTACAAGAATTAAGAGATTATTATATTCAACAGGTAGAAGAAAAAATACCATATGTTTATTTAAATGGTTCAAGGGAAAAAAGGTTACCAGGTAATGCAAATTTTTCTTTCCAATTTATAGAAGGAGAATCCTTACTCTTAAACTTAGACGCGAAGGGAATATGTGCATCTAGTGGATCAGCATGTACTTCAGGTTCAACAGAACCATCACATGTATTAACAGCAATTGGACTTGATAGAGATATAGCACAAGCATCATTAAGAGTGACTTTTGGAGAGGATAATACAAAAGAAGATGTTGATTACTTAGTTGAAAATTTGATTGAAGTTGTTAATAAATTAAGAAGCATGTCACCAGAATATAATGAATTTGTAAGAAATAAATAATCTGCAAAATAAAAGCAAAAGTAGATTTTAAAAACTATTTTTATACAAGGAATTATACAAAAAATAATATAAAAAATTAATAATAAACTAATATTTTGAATTAAAAGCTTGAGCGGCGCTAGCTCACGGATAACTCGTGAAACCTCGAAAGTTTTAATGAAAAATATTAGTTTATTATTAATTTAGAGTATATTTAAAGTATATATAGAGTATATAGTATAAAGTTTTATATTAATTGTGTTTAAAAGTTTAATTATTATTTTCTATAAGTGCTATAGCACATTTTATTCCATCTACAGCAGCAGACATTATACCACCAGCATATCCAGCACCTTCTCCACATGGATATACACCTAAAATATTAGAAATCAAATTCTCATTTCTAATTATTCTTATTGGGGAAGAGCTTCTTGTTTCTACGCCAGTAAGTATGCTATCTGGATTAGCAAATCCTCTTAGTTTAGTATCAAAATCTAATATTCCTTCTTTTAAAGTTTGAGAAACGAAAGAAGGCAATATTTCGTTTAAATTTGATAGTGTAACACCAGGTAAATAACTTGGCTTTATATTACCAATAGAAGTGGATTTTTTATTATTAATAAAATCAGATACTTTTTGTATAGGTGCAAAATAATTTGAACCACCTAATATAAAGGCTTTTTCTTCTAAGTCTTTTTGAAAATACATACCTGCTAAAGGAGAAATATCTGAAAAATCATCTGGAGTTACATTTACTAATACAGCAGAATTAGCATTTGAACCATTTCTAGCAAAATTACTCATTCCATTTGTAACAATTGTATTTTTTTCACTTGAAGAGGCAATTACATTTCCACCAGGACACATACAAAAAGTATAACATGATCTGCCAGATGGTGAATGATAAGCTAATTTATATTCAGCAGGAGGTAGATGTAATTTGGTTATTGTTCCGTATTGTGAAGCATTAATCATTTTTTGAGAATGTTCAACTCTTACACCAACAGAAAAGTTTTTCTTTTCTAATGAAAAGCCTTTTTCATATAATTTTTCAAAAGTATCTCTTGAACTATGACCAATAGATAAAATAACGTAATCTGTTTTAAATTCAAGACTGGTATGTTCTTCAGAATTTAAAGTATCAACTTTTTTACATATAACAGAGCAAATTTTATTGTTTACAATGTTGAAGTCAGTTACTTTAGTATTAAAATAAAAAGTACCGCCGTTTTTTAAAATATAATTTCTCATATTTTTCAATATATTAATTAAATTATCTGTACCAATATGAGGCTTAGACAAATATAAAATTTGTTCAGGAGCTCCAAATTTAACAAAATCATTTAATACGCTTTTACAAAAAGGACTATTAATACCAGTTGTTAATTTACCATCAGAAAAAGTTCCAGCTCCACCTTCTCCAAATTGAACATTAGAAAAAGTGTTTAAATTTCCTGTAGATAAAAAATTATTTAAAGTTTTTTTCCTATTTTCAACACATTCACCTTGTTCTATAATAATAGGTTTAATATTATTTTTTATTAAAGTTAATGCAGCAAAAAGCCCACTAGGACCTGCACCGACTATAACTGGTCTTGAAGAAAATGTGTTTTTTATTTTTATATTTGGCAGAGTAAATTCTTTTACTTTTTGTAATTTTTTATATTTACTTTCATTTTTTACAGTTATATCAATTGAGTAATTATAATGAACATTCTCTTTTTTTCTTGCGTCAATTGATTTTTTTGATATTTGCCAATTTATAATATCATTTTTATGTATTTTATTTTTTTCTAAAGCAATTTTTAAGACATCTTCATCTGATATATCTTCAAATATTTTTATATTATTAATTCTAAGCACTTTTATCACCAAAAATATTATAGCATAATTTAGGTTTATATGCTATAATTGAAAGCAGATTAATAATTATAGGGAGTTTTATATGGAAGAAAAATGGAATTCAAGAACAGAGCTTTTAATAGGTAAAGAAGGAATAGAAAAACTACAGAATGCTAAAGTTGTAATTTATGGCGTTGGAGGAGTAGGCTCTTTTGTTGCAGAAGGTTTGGCTAGAAGTGGAATAGGAAATATGGTGTTAATAGACAATGATGTAGTTTCTATTAGCAATTTGAATAGACAAATACATGCAAATATCGAAACAATAGGTAAGAAAAAAGTAGAAGTTATGAAAGAAAGAATATTAAAAATCAATCCAAATGCAAAAATTAATACATATATGGCAGATGAAGTAGAAAATGGAGAAGAAAGTATTATAGATAGTACATTTTCATATATTATAGATGCGGTTGATACTGTAAGTACAAAATTAAAATTGATAGAAAGAGCAAGTAAATTAAATGTCCCAATTATATCTGCAATGGGAGCAGGAAACAAGCTAGATCCTACTAGATTTGAAGTGACAGATATATATAAAACATCAGTATGTCCATTGGCAAAAGTTATGAGGAAAGAATTAAAAAATAGAGGAATAAAGAAATTAAAGGTTGTGTATTCAAAAGAGCAACCAATTAAACATGAAACAAATGAAATGTATGAAAAAAGAGTACCTGGAAGTATTGCATTTGTTCCTTCTGTTGTAGGATTAATTATAGCTAGTGAAGTAATAAAAGATATTTTAAAGTAAAAAATAAGTCGTTCTAATACAACCTTCATACGAATACAATTAAACAAAAGTATTCACGTATGGGGGTTTTTTTATGAAACAATTAGTATCAATAGAAGAACGTGCAATAAATCTAGCACATTATATTATAGATTCAAAAGATACAGTAAGAGGAACAGCTAAGAAATTTGGAATTTCTAAATCGACAGTACACAAAGATGTTTCTGAAAGATTAAAAAAAATCAATCCAAGCTTAGCAAAAGAAGTACGTATTATTTTAGATGAAAACAAAGCAGAAAGACACATAAGAGGGGGAATGGCAACTAAACTTAAATATAGTCATTTAAAACAAAAAAATTAATAATAAAGAATTTAAAAAATAAAATTATTAAAAAAGAATCCTATTTATTATAAGTTATATTTAATAAATAGGATTCTTTTATATGCTTATTTTAGCACAAATTGTCGAATTAAGACATAAAATATAGTAGCCAAATTGTGAGGTGATAAAATGAACTATATAAAAAAAGGTGACATAGTAGGCAGAAAATCTTACAATAAAGATATTATTTTTACTGTAAAAAATATTATAAGAACTAAAAGAAATGATGTGGCAATATTAAAAGGAGTTACAAAAAGAATTGAAGTAGATAGTAATATAGATGATTTAGAGATAATAGAAAAAAAAGATATAAAAAAGAATTTTGCTGAACTTGATAATGAATTACAAAAACGAATAGAAAAGATAAATAGAGAAGATGACAATTATAGAATAGGTATATTTACTAAAGACAATAGAGCACAAGAAAAAATAATAACAGGAAAAATATTACACTTGGATGGAGATAGAAAATATAGTGAAAAATCATGTAGATATTATAGAAAAATAGGGTTAAATGCTGTAGTAAAAAATATTCCAGAATATAAACAGCCAAGAGTAGTATATAATTTGTTAGAAATATATAATCCAGATATTTTAGTAATCACTGGACATGATGGTATGATAAAAAGAGGAACTGGTTATGATGATATATATAATTATAGAAATTCCAGACATTTTATAAACACAGTAAAAGAAGCAAGAAGATATGACAGAGACTATGGGAAAAATTTAGTTATATTTGCTGGCGCATGTCAAAGTTATTTTGAAGCAATTATTTCAGCAGGTGCTAATTTTGCTTCATCACCAGCAAGAATTTTAATTGATTTTTTAGATCCATTAATTGTAGCAGAAAAAGTAGCTTTTACTGAAAAATATAAATATATAACAATAGATGATATTGCAAGAGAACTTAGAGATGGAAAGAAGGGTATTAGTGGGATAGGTGCAAATGGAAAAATGAAAAAAGAATAAAAATAAGTGCATTGTAACAAAAACGAAATACAATTGTAACACAAATGTAACATAAGCAAAAAATAATCCTGAAACTACTGAAAAGCAGGTGATTTTAACCAATTGAGCTATTAATACATTTTTTGACTTTTTATGCGTAAAATGCTATAATCAAGCCATCTTAAGGGAGTAGGTGATAGCATGATTTGTAGAACAGATATAGCAAATCTAAAAACTGACATCTTAGAGAAAGTGGGTCAAAAGATAATAGTTAAAGGTTCCTTAGGAAGAAGTAGAGCCTTTGAAAAAGAAGCTACAATAGAAAAAGCATATCCAAATATTTTTGTTGTAAAATATGAGGAAAATGATAGAAATGTAACATATAGTTATACAGATGTTTTAACAAGAACAGTTGAAGTTGAAGTATTTGATGGAGATTCATATAGTCCTCTAATACCACCACCAGTTGAAGTTAAAAAAAGAAAAACATCATTATAAAGAAAATAAAAGAAACAGGAATTTTATTATTCCTGTTTTTTTATATTGTTCATAAATTTATTGGATAAATTTTTAATTTTTATAGATTTGTTCTATTTACAGTCATAAATTTAATTAGGACATCATAAGAATGTATAAAGAAAAATAAGGAGGTAAAGGAATGGTTGTAGATACAGTAAAAGAGAATTTATCTATAAATAAATTGGTAGCAACAAAAAGAGAGATTTTATTAATAGAAGGAGATATGATTGTACCAGATTCTAAACCAGATGTATTAAATACAATATGTACAAGTGGTGTAGTTAGTATATATAAAAAAGATGTTTCAGATGAAAAGATAAGAATTGATGGAGATATAAGCACATATATTACATACTTATCAGAGGATAGTGAAAATAAAATAAGAGGAATTAATACAAGTTTAGATTTTTCAGAATCTATTCAAATATCAAATTGTAAAGAAGGAATGAATTGTAGATTAGATACAAAAATAAAATCTATTGAAAGTAAAGTAATAAATGGTAGAAAAGTTGGAATAAAAGCAACATTAGAAGTTGATGTAAAAATATATTCTAATGAAAATATAGAAGTAATAAATTCATTACAAAATGCAGATGGAATTCAAATGTTAAAAGAAGATTTAAAAGTAAATTCATTAGTAGGTATGGGAGAAACAAAAATATATGCAAAAGATACTGTACCAATTGATAATGTGGATAATTTAGCAGAGATTTTAAAGTGTAATTTATGTATTTGTGATAAAGATGTAAAAATAAGTTATAACAAAATATTAACAAAAGCTGAAGCGGAAGTAAGATTAATGTATTTAACAGAAGATAATAGAGTTAATACAGTTAATGCAAGAATTCCAGTTGTAGGTTTTATAGATATTCAAAATGTGACAGAAGAAAATTTATGTGACATAGATTATGAAGTAAGAAATATTGTTGTAAAACCAAATCCTGTTGAAGAACATTCTATTTATATAGAAATAGAGATAGGTGTTTCATCAGTTGTATATGAAGAAAAGCAAATAAATCTTATTCAAGATTTATATAGTCCTTGTGAAAATTTAGAATTCAATAAAAAGAGAGTTACTACTATTACGGCAAAACAAACAAGAAAAGAAGTAAAACAAATTAGAGAGCAAGTAACATTAGAAAATATGGGAGACAAGAATATTATAGATGTTGATATTAATCCTATTATTGAAAAAGAAAACAAATTAAACTCTAGAATAATATATGAAGGACAATTAATGGTTGAATTTATTTTGGTAAATAGTAGTTTAGAAATGGATAAACAAGTATCAAAAATTCCATTTGAATATACTGTCGAAAATATTGAAGATGGAGAAAATCTAAATACAGAAATGGATATGGAAGTTGTAAATAAAGATTTTATAGTACAAGATGGTGGTGTTGTATCTAGCAATATAGATATGTCAATGAATATGAGTTCTTATCGTGATACAGATTTAAATATTATGGATGAAATTCAAACAAATGGAGAAAGAGAAGCTGAAGATTACAGTATTATAATGTATATAGTAAAAAAAGATGATACATTATGGAAAATAGCAAAAAAATTTGGAAGTACAGTTGAAGATATAGTAAAAGCAAATGGAATTGAAGATGAAAATAAAATATATCCAGGTCAAAAAATATATATACCAAGATATGTTAGACCAACAAGCAATATGGAAAATTCTCCAATAATGAATTATGCATAAAATTTATTCTAGACCACGAATAAGAATTCCTAAAGTAATAATTAACAGTGGCAAAATATTAAGGACAGATAAAGTAAGAAAAAAGATTAAAATAACTATTATAGTTATTATAGCATTTGCTACTGTTGGAGTAATATTAAATTCAGTTTTACCAATTTTTGATGTAATGTGTCAAAATAGAGCAGAATCAATTGCTACAATTATTTCGAATGAAGAAGCTACAAATGTTATGAGAGAACATACATATGATGAGCTATTTACAATAGAAAAAGATAAAAATGAAAATATAAAAATGATAAAATCTAATGTTATTCCAATAAATGAGATAATCTCTGATGTTGCTTTAAAAATACAAAACAAAATTGATGAAAGAGGTAGGGAAAATATAGAGATAGCATTAGGAAGTTTTACAGGATTTAAGTTGTTAGCAGGGAAGGGCCCAGGAGTAAAAATAAGGATATCATCTATAGGAAATGTGGAAACAGATTTAAGAAGTGAATTTATATCTCAAGGGATTAATCAGACTTTGCATAGAGTGTATTTACAAGTTAAATGTAAAGTTAATATATTAACTCCGTTTGATAATATTGAAAGAGAAATAACTAACCAAGTTTTATTAGTTGAGAATGTTATTGTTGGAAATATTCCAAATACGTATTATAATTTGGAAGGTTTAGATTCTAAAAGTGATGCTTTAGAAATTATTGAATAATTATATAACAAAAAACCTCGGAAGTTTTGAAACTTCTGAGGTTGAATTGCTTTTGATAAAAGCTCTTTTTATCTTTTACTAAATTGTGGAGCTTTTCTAGCTTTTTTAAGACCGTATTTTTTTCTTTCTTTCATACGAGGATCTCTTGTTAAGAATCCGTTTGATTTTAAAGCAGGTCTATATTCTGAATTTGCTTCATTTAAAGCTCTAGCAATACCATGTCTGATTGCTCCTGCTTGACCTGTAAATCCTCCACCTTTAACTGTTGCAATAACATCATATTTTGTTAATGTATTTGTAACTGTTAATGGTTGTTTTGCTATAACTTTTAAAGTTTCTAGTCCGAAGAATTCATCAATATCTTTTCCGTTTATTGTTATTTTTCCAGTTCCTTCTACTATTCTTACTCTAGCAACTGCGTTTTTTCTTCTACCTGTACCATAGAAAACTATATTTTCTTTTTTAGCCATATTATTTTACCTCCCATACTTCTGGTTTTTGTGCTTGGTTTTCATGTTCTGATCCAGCATATACTCTTAATTTTTTAGCCATTTGTCTACCTAAAGAATTATGTGGTAACATTCCTTTTACAGCTAAAGTCATTGCTTTTTCTGGATTTTTTTCAAGCATTACTTTTGCAGGAACTTCTTTCATTCCTCCAATATAACCTGAATGATGTCTGTAAATTTTTTGATTTAATTTGTTTCCTGTTAAAATTACATCTTTACAATTTAATATAATAACGTGGTCACCCATATCAACGTTAGGTGTAAATGTTGGTTTGTGTTTTCCTCTTAATAATTTAGCAGCTTCTGTTGCAACTCTACCAAGTGGTTTGTTAGCTGCATCAATTATATACCATTTGCTTTCGATTTCGCCTTTTTTGGCACTATATGTAGTATTATTCATGGTAATAATTACCCTCCTATTTCTTATTTTAATTTTAATCTACTAAAATTTAATATTTTGTAGGTTAATAATATATTATTTATATGAAATTTAAATTTAAAACCACCGGGGAGAAGTTTTATATTTAAACCATATTTTCATTTTTTTACAATTACATACATATTTGGCAATATATATAATTGCTAAATTATTTTAATACAAAAAGCTTTAATTGTCAATAGATTAGAGAATATTTTTGAAAAAACTTGACAATTTTGGTATTTATATGTATACTGTAGTAACGTAAAAAAGACAATGGCAATATTTAATTAAGGAGTAGAGAAATGAAAAGTAAAAAATCTATAAAAAGCATTTTGATGTTGTCAGCAGTGGTAATTATCAGTTTGTTTTTTATAAATATGAGTCTAGCTGCAAATACAGCAAAGGTTAATGTGGAAACAGCAAACCTTAGGGAAACGGCAGATGAAAGCGGAAAGATATTAGAACAGCTTTCTATAGGTCAAGAAATTGAAATATTAGAAAAGCAATCAGATTGGTATAAAGTTAAGGCTAAAGGAATTACAGGGTATGTAAGAGCAGATTTAGTTAGTGTACCAAATGAAGAAAAAAATAGTACACAAACAAATAATGTTACAGATACACAAATTGCTACAAATAACCAAAATGAAGAAAACAACTTAATTGATACACAAGAAAAAAATATACAAATTGGAGAAAAATACAAAATAGTAAAAGACATAAAGTTAAAAATTGTTCCAGTAATAAATGCAACAGATATTATAGAAGTAAAACAAGATGATGAGGTAACAGTAACAGAAATTATAAATGACTGGATATGTGTTGAAACTACAACAACAAAAGGATGGCTTAGAAAAGAAAATTTAAAAACTGAAGAAACTAAACAAGAAGAACAAACTGCACAAGCCGAAGAAAAAGCTTCAGAAGAAACTTCAACAAAAACATTATATATAAATACAGAAACAGCAAATCTTAGAAAAACAGCAAGTACTACATCAGAAGTTGTTACAACTTTAAGTTTGAATTCTGCAGTTAATGTTATTTCAGAAGAAAATGGATGGAGTAAAGTAAAAGTTGGAGATAAAGAAGGTTATATATCTTCATCACTTTTATCAGATAAAAGACAAGAAACTTCAAGAAGTATGACAAAATTCAGAGAAAAAACAGCTGAAGAATCAAATAAAACAGAAAACACATCAAATGTTGCATCATCAGGAAATGGTTCATCAGTAGTTGCTACAGCAAACCAATATATTGGTAGCAGATACATATACGGAGGAACAGCTCCAAGCGGATTTGACTGTTCAGGATTTACATCATATGTTTATAAAAAATATGGGGTAAGTTTAAGTAGAACAGCAGCAGGACAATATAGTAATGGGGTAGCAGTAAGCAAAGGTGAATTACAACCAGGAGATTTAGTTATGTTTGGTAAATCTGGAATAAATCATGTTGGTATATATATTGGTGGAGGAAAAATGATTCATGCAGCAAATCCTTCAAGAGGTGTAACAACAGATACAATTAATTCTGGATATTATGGAACAAATTATGTTGGTGCAAGAAGGATTTTACAATAATTGAAAGGAATGAATAATATAAAAAGACCTATTCTTGTTATAGTAATAGGATATATATTAGGTATATTAATGGGGCTATACTTTAAATACAGTATAGTCCTTTTATATTTTCTAATTACTATAATTTATTATTTGTGTAAAAGACATAAAAGTATTAATAATCAAAAAAGAAAGTTTAAATTAATTAGTTTCAAAAGATATTTTAGATATGTCAAATTATTATTTAGTCAAAAAGTAATTTTATTAATCATTATTAGTTCTGTTATTTCAAATACAATGGTTATAATAAAAAATACAAATTTTGAAGAATTGTATATAAAAGAACAGGGACTAACAATTAAAGGAATAGTTGTTAGTGATAAAACCGAAAAAGAATATAGTGATACTTATAAAATAAAAGTAAATAAATGTGATGAGGTGTTAAAGTATAAAAATAAGTACTTGTATATAAAAATAGGCAAAAAATTAAAAGTAACTCTTGATTATGGCGATGAAATTATTATAAAAGGAAAATATATAGAGCCAAATACTAAAAGGAATTATGGTGGGTTTGATTATAAACAATATTTGAAAACTAACAATATTTATGGAAGTGTTAATGTAGAAAATATCAAAATAAACAATAAGAAAAAAGCAAATGTACTATTTTACTTGGCAAATAAATTAGCATGTAAAATAGAAAAAACAATTGATGATAATTTAGAAAAAAATGAAGCATCTTTATTAAAAGGAATATTGATAGGAAAAACATCTGATATAGAAGAAGAAACGTATAAAAATTTTAGAGTTGCAAATATATCACATATTTTAGCAGTTTCAGGAATGCATGTTTCATATATTATAATTGGATGTAATATATTGTTTGAAAAAAGTATAGGAAAAAGAAAAAGCAAATATATAATAATTGCTATATTAATAATATATATGTTTGTAACGGGATTTTCTCCATCAATAGTTCGTGCAACAATTATGGGTATTTTATTTATGATCTCTAAAATTGTATACAGAAAAAATGATGTATGGACTTCAATTTCATTATCTTTATTGATTATTCTTGTGTTTAATCCATATATAATTATGAATATAGGATTACAATTATCGTATATAGGTACAATAGGAATAATTTTACTTCAAAGGATTGTACAAGATGTACTAAAAAATATAAAATTTAGAGATAAGAAAAAAGTATATAAAATTAATAGAAAAAAGATTTTGTTTATAAGTAAAATTCAAGAAATATTATCAGTTACAATATCAGCTCAGCTAGTAATTTTACCGTTTATGTTATATCATTTTAATTTATTTGGAACATATTTTTTTATAAGTAATTTGTTAATTAGTTTAATTATAGGTCCAATAATAATTATTGGTTTTAGTGCAATAATATTTTCATGTGTTTTTTATCCGGTTGGAAAAATAGTTTTTATTTTACTAGAAATTATGATAAAAATTTTGATTCAAATTTCTCAAATTGGTAATTTACCATTTTCAAAGATATATTTTTCTACACCAAAGATATGGATAATTGTTATATATTATATTTTCGTAAGTTTATTTATATTAATTTATCCAATTTATACTAAAAGAAAAATTAGTATAACACAGCAAAGATTTAAAAATATAATTTCGTTAATTAAATATAAATTTAAAGAAAGTAATAAAAAAAGTATAAAGATTTTTTTAATAGTATTTTTTATTGTTGTATTTTTAATTTATGTTTTCCCTAAAAATTTAAAAATAAATTTTGTAGATGTAGGGCAAGGTGATTGTACTTTTGTTATAACACCAAGAAATAAAACAATTCTAATTGATGGAGGTGGAAGTAAATCATCTGATTTTGATGTAGGAAAAAGTACATTGCTTCCATATATTTTAGATAGAGGTTACACCAAGATTGATTATATTATAATTAGTCATTTTGATGAAGATCATTGTGGTGGATTATTTTATATCATTCAGGAACTAAAGGTTAAAAATATAATAATTGGAAAACAAAATGAAGTCTCAACTAACTATAGTGAATTTATAAAAATAGCGCAAAATAAAAAAATAAATATTAAAGTAGTAGAAGGAAAAACTAAAATTGATATAGAACCAAATATATATTTTGATATTTTATGGCCATATTCAAATGCTATGATTTCAGAAAATGCAATAAATAATAATTCTCTAGTATGTAAATTAAACTATAAGAAATTTAGTATGTTATTTACAGGAGATATAGAAGAAATAGCAGAAAAAGAGATTTTATATAAATATTCTAAAAATTTAGGTGTTTTGAAATCAGATATTTTAAAAGTAGGTCATCATGGTTCTAAAACATCATCTAGTAATGAATTTATAAAAGAAATATCTCCTAAATATGCAGTTATTGGTGTTGGGAAGAATAATAAATTTGGACATCCCAATAATGGTGTATTGGAAAGATTAAATAACTATGGTACAAAAATTTATAGGACAGATGAAGATGGTGAGATAAGTATAATAGTAAATAGGAAAGGAAAAGTGAAAATAAAAAAACTTATAAATATATAAAAGTTAATATATTTATATTCTTTAGAATTAGGTATAAAAAATCTTCTTTGTATAAATTTGTTAAATCAGGTAAATAATAATAAAAAACAGGAGGGTTTTGTAATGAATAAAATAATTGTAACATTATTATGTATTATTGTAGTAATAGGAGCTATATTTACAGCTGTAATGATATTTCAACCTAAGGAAGAAGAAAAGAAAGAGACTGTTATAACAGAAGTATCTGACGAAAATATACTAGATGAATGTACAGATGAGTATGAAGAAATAGAAAATAAAGATTCTTTGCAAGCCAATTCGGATGAAGAAAAAATATCACCTAATTGTTCTTTTACTCAAAAAATTTATTATAAAAAATGTGGACATACTGTACAAAACTATTTAGAATTACCTCAAGAATTGGTTAATCTAACTAAGGAAGATTTACAAGAAAAGTATAGTGAATGGGAAATTGAAAAATTTTCAAGCAATGAGATTGTGTTATATAAAGAAGCTAATGGTGAATGTGGAGATCATTATTTAGTAATGGAAAATGATGGAAAAGTAACAATATATAAGGTCTTGGAAAATGGGGAAAAGGAATTGTTTGAAAAAACTGATATTTCTATAGAATATTTAACAGAGTCAGATAAAATAAATATGAAAGATGGAATTAGAGTTAATAGTAAACAAGAGTTAAATCAATTGATAGAAGATTTTGAATAAAATTAATATGAAATCAAATATAAATTAGATATAAATAAAATAAACAGAATTCAAAAGAATAATATGTTTTTTAAAAATAATTCGGTTCAATACAAGCTTATATAAAATCTAAAAACATGACAATGACACTCCCCAAAAGGGTTCGGGTTCCTTCATTGCCATGTTTTAATATTTTCTAATAAGCTTTCCAATCACATTCATTATTTTTAAAAAACATATTATTCTTTTGAATTTAAATATCAAATTTTTATTAAGATATATTATTTTTTATTATCTTTTTTATCAACGATAACATCTTTTTTCAAATCTTTTTTATCAATAAATCCTTTACTATATAAATCTTTTACATACATAATTAGAGAAAAGATTGTAGCAATTAAAGCTAAACAATAAAGACCAAAATCTAAATTTCCCCATACATTTGAAAATTGAAATTGTTTTAATAATAAAGATACAACAATTGCTATATAAAATAAAACAGTTGCTACTTTTCCATACCATCTACTATAAACTACTACATCTTTACCATAAAGGAAAGAAGCTCCAACTATCATTATAAATTCTTTTAATAAAACAATTATTAATATCCAAATAGGTATTATATTAGTAAATACTAATGAAGTAAGAGTAGCAATTTGAGTTAATTTATCAGCTAGAGGATCCATTAATTTACCAAAATTAGAAATTAAATTAAATTTTCTAGCTATAAATCCATCAGCAATGTCAGTTAATCCTGATATTGTAAAAAAGATAAATGCTATTATATAATTACCCATAAATATATTTAAAACTATAAATGGTATTAATAAAAAACGTATAATTGTTAATGTATTTGGTATATGTTTTAACATAATAATCTCCTATTTTACTTCAAATTTTAATTCATTATTAACAGAGTCTATTTTTACAGTTTGACCATCTAAAAGCTCACCTTTTAATATCATTTCTGATAATTCATCTTCAATGTATCTTTGAATAGCTCTTCTTAAAGGTCTTGCACCAAATTTAACATCTGTGCCTTTTTCTAAAATAAAGTTTTTTGCTTTTTTTGATATATCTGTTTTTATATCTTTTTCATTCAAAGCTTTTATAGTATCTTTTAACATTAAATCAACTATTTGTAATAATTGGTCTTTTGTTAAAGGATCAAATGAAATAATTTCATCAATTCTATTTAAGAATTCTGGTCTAAATACTTCTTTTAAGTTATCAATTATTTTATCTTTATCTACAGTTTTATTACCAAATCCAATTGAATTAGTGTTTAGATTTGATCCAGCATTTGATGTCATTATTATAATTGTATTTGAAAAACTTACAGTATTTCCTTGACTATCAGTTAGTTTTCCATCATCTAATACTTGTAATAAAATATTAAATACATCTGGATGAGCCTTTTCAATTTCATCTAATAAAATTATAGAATAAGGTTTTCTTTTTACTTTATCAGTTAATTGACCAGCATCATCATATCCAACATATCCTGGAGGTGCACCAATTAATTTTGAAGTTGAATGACTTTCCATATATTCTGACATATCAATCCTAATAATAGAATCTTCACTACCAAACATTTCGTAAGCTAAGGATTTTGCAAGTTCTGTTTTACCAACTCCTGTAGGACCTACGAAAATAAATGATGGTGGTCTTTTAGTGCTTTTTAATCCTGCTCTATTTCTTCTGATTGCTCTAGAAACACTATTAACAGCATCTTCTTGGCCGATAATCCTTTTATGAAGATTTGTTTCTAGATTTAATAATTTTTTTGTTTCTTCTTCTGTTATTTTTTTAACAGGAATTTTGGTCCAGCTTTCTATAACATTTGCAATGTCTTGTATAGTTATTTGTCTTGGTTTCATTTTTTCATTTAGTTTTTCAATTTTTTCTATTAATTGACATTCTCTTGTTTTTAAATCAGCAGCTTTTTGATAATCTTCTGTTGAGTCTGCTGCAACGACTTCATCTTTTTCTGTCTGAACTTTAACTAATTCTTGTTTTAACATTTCTAAATCAACTAAATCTTTATTTTCCAAATTTATTCTTGAACAAGCTTCATCTAAAATATCAATTGCTTTGTCTGGTAAAAATCTATCATGAATATATTTTTCAGACATTATTACTGCTTGACGAATAACATCTGTAGATATTTTTACTTTATGATATTCTTCATAATATTTTTTTATTCCTTCAAGGATATTTATAGAATCATCAACATTAGGCTCTTCTACTAGTACTTGTTGAAATCTTCTTTCTAAAGCAGAATCTTTTTCTATATATTTTCTATATTCTTTTAGTGTAGTTGTTCCTATTAATTGAACTTCTCCATTTGATAAAGCCGGTTTTAGTATATTTGCTGCATTCATAGAGTGTTCACCATCACCAGCTCCGATAATATTGTGTATTTCATCAATAACTAAAATAATATTTCCAAAGTTTTTACATTCGTCAATAATGCCTTTCATTCTAGATTCAAATTGACCTCTAAACTGAGTCCCAGCTATAACAGCTGTCATATCTAAAAGATACACTTCTTTATTTAATAATTTTGCTGGTACATTTTGATTTGCTATTTTTATTGCTAAACCTTGAGCAATTGCTGTTTTACCAACACCAGGTTCACCAATTAAGCAAGGATTGTTTTTAGAACGTCTATTTAAGATTTGTACAATTCTTTGAATTTCTTTATCTCTACCAATTACAATATCTAATTCTTTGTTTTTTGCTTTTAATGTTAAATTTGTTCCAAAAGTATCAAGAAATTTTTTCTTTTTATTTTGTTTACTATTTTTCTTTTTTTCTACTTTTACTTTTTTTCTAGATGTTCCAAGATCCTCTTGTTCATTACTATTTTGTTTTTTGTTATTATTAAATATATTTGTAAATAGTGAACCAAGGGGGATAGCTGCTCCAGTTATTTTAGGTGAATTTTCATCAGAATCGATATCTTCAGAAGCATCAAAAGTTATAGCTCCTTCAATATCTTCAATATTTTCTAAATTAATATTTTCAGCTAAATCTTTAAATATAGATTCAAATTGTTTTGTCATATCATTAATATTTATTTTGTCATTACTTAAAACTTCATTTTGTTTGAATAAAACTTCTTTAGGGTCAATTCCTTTTTTGCTAGCACATTCGTAACAATAACCTTCTAAAGTTTCTTTTCCATTTTCTATTTTTTTATAAAAAAGTATAGCTGGATTTTTATTACATTCTGAACATAACATACTTTTAATTCCTCATTTCCTTTAAATTACATATATATTATAATATCTCAAAAAACCGTAATAGTCAATAAGATTAGCGATTTTAATGTTAAATTATTTTGATAAAAAACATAAAGAAAAAACTATCTTATATTACATTTATGTTACAGTTTTATATTTCTTGAAGTATTATGTTATAATATAAAAGTATAATTATATTATAGGAGAAAATAAATAATATGAAAAATAAAAAGATAATTTTGTTTTTGCTAATGGCGGTAAGTTTATTTTTGATCACTTTAATTCTAATTATAAATAGAGAAAATATAACTAGTATATTTGAAAATACACAAAAAAGAGCAATTGAAAAGGGAAAAATAGATGCTACATATAGAGTTGTGAAAATTGAAGGTGAAACTATTAATGCTGTAGTAACATTTGATTGTGATACACCTATAGAAAAAATAATTAGACCAGATGGAGTTGAAATAACAGTTGAGTCTATTAATAAACAAAAATTAGCAATAGACTATAATTTAGTATCTGGAAATCAATATGCATTTAAAATAAAATTATTAGATAATAGCGAAGAAAAAGAATATGTTTTGTATGCAGATAAGGATGCAAAACCTAGTATAAAACAGGATGATTCACTTTTATATCCACTAATTACTTTATATGGAGTTAAATTAAATAAAAATGTAACTATAGATTATGGAAATGAAGTAAATAATTATTATAGTACAGATGGTGGAGAAACATGGGAAAAATATGAAGGGCAAATGACCTTACAAAAAGAATGTACAATAATGGCAAGAAGTTTTAAAGATGAAAATGAAATAGTAAAAATAGACACTCAAGAAATAAAAATGAATTTAGCTGATGATGCATTAAGAGCGGAAGCTTATGATGGTGACCTTAAAACTTATACTGATGCAGAAAAAGCTAAATACTTAAAAATAGATCCTCAACTTGTAGGTAAAATGATAAGAGTAACAGAGAACACCGAAAGTTTTGAATTGTATTTATGTGACGAAAATAAAAAAGTAATTCAAAGTATAAGGGAAAGATGTCATGCAAAAGATATTACTATTCCAGAAGGAGTGGTATATCTGGACTTTTCTAGGAGATTTTATTGTTGGGTATATGAAGTAGAATTATTAAATGAGCCAAGTTTTGAAGTTGAATTACATTATCCAACTATTACAAGCGAGGGAATACAGAAGGCATATAATGTAATAAAAAATATATCTTATTTTGATACTAGTGAAAAGAAGAAATATAGTTTAGATGATGGGAAAACATGGTTGGATTATAATAACGAAGAAATAAGATTAAACATTGGAGACAAAATTATTGCTAAAGGGATAGATGAATATGGAGAGGATTCGAGAACTAAAACTTATACAGCAGTATTACCAAGTGATGCTATAGGAGAAAAAGCATATGATGGAGATGAGTCTACGTATTATGAAGAAAATAAATCATTTGCTTATTCATATGTAGAGTTAGATAATAGTATTATTGGAAAAAAAGTAAAGGTAATACAAAATCAAGAATCGTTCGAAATATATATATGCAATGAAAATAAAGAAGTTATAAATAAAATATATAAATACGGATGGGGAAATTCAACTACAGTTGTGGAGATACCAGAAGGAGCTAAATATATCGGAATATTTTCTAGCAAACGAATATATGAATTTATACCAATTAATTAGAAAAGAGGAAAAAGAGTGAATATAGCAAAAACACAAAGTACAAAAATTGATAAAAAACATTTAATAATATATATATTTATTATATTATTTTGTATTATTTCCATTGTAATAGCATCATATGTGCAATTTTATGCGAGAGTTGATATAGCTCAATTAATAGGAATAAAAGAAAAACAAAGTGAATTAGGTAAAAAAAATCAAGATGAAATAGAAACTTTAAAGGCTAATTTTGATAATTTGTTTAATAACACAATTCAAAATGATAATGGAAATGATAATAAAAAAGTAAATAAGGAACAAGGATTAATATGTACTAAATATTTAGAACAGAGATATAAAGATAATAGTTATGAAATTAATATAAATATACCATATATTAATATTGATAGTGAAATTGTAGATAAGTATAACCAAGAAATTGAAAATGTTTTTGTATCAAAAGCAAAAAACGTATTAAAAAGTGAAAATAAAAATGTTATATTTACTGTAGAATATGTTGCAAATGTGCAAGATGATATTTTGTCATTAATGATAAAGTCAAACTTAAAAGAAGGTTCAAATGCACAAAGAGTCATAATTCAAACATATAATTATGATTTAAGAAACAATAAAGAAATATCATTAGAAGAAGTTTTAAGAATTGAACAAGTTGATAAACATGATGTACAAAATAAAATAAAACAAGAAATAGATTCAGAAGAAAAGAAAGTAAAAGATTTAAAACAATTAGGGTATAATATTTATGATAGAGACATATCAAGTGATATCTATAATATAGAGAATACAACAGAGTTTTATTTAACTGGAAGTGAATTATATCTTATATATGCATATGGAAATGATTCACAAACTAGTGAAAAAGATTTAGTTATTTTATAAAAAGTAAAAGAGTTCACATTTAAAGTGAACTCTTTTTTTGAAAATAAAAGGGGATGTTTTTAAATTCAAATCAGTTTTTCTTACTGATTATGAATACATTTTAACAACCAATTTTGTCCATTTTGTGAACTGAAAGTGAAAAGTTAAAATTTTTTAAGGTTGTTCACCTAAAGTTATAGTAAGTTCTTTTTCACTATTGTCTCTTTTTATTTTAATTTTCATTTCGTCACCAATTTTATGAGAGTTTTTAATTTCGTTTAATTCATCCATTTTAGTAACTTTTTTTCCATCAGCTTCTATAATAACATCACCAGATTTAATTCCTGCTTTTTCTCCAGCAGAGAAGTCATCAACAGATTTTACATATATACCAACAACTAAATTATATTTTTTTGCAGTTTCTTCACTTAAGTCCATACCAGAAATTCCAATATAAGGTCTTTTTACTTTACTATATTGAATTAATTGTGATGTTATGTCTGTTGTTGAATTTATAGGTATTGCAAATCCCATTCCTTCAATTCCAGTTCCAGATAATTTTAAAGTGTTTATACCAATAACTTTACCTTCACTATTTACTAAAGCTCCACCACTGTTTCCAGAGTTTATTGCAGCATCTGTTTGAATTAAGTTGTATTTTTTACCTTCTGTATCTGTAACTTCTCTATTAACAGCACTAATTACTCCACATGTGATACTGCTTTGCATTCCTAAAGGATTTCCAACAGCCATTGCAAATTCTCCAACTTTGATATTATCTGAATCTGCAAATTCAGCTTTTGAAAGACCAGTTTTTTCTATTTTTATAACAGCTAAATCTGTTTGTTCATCAGTTCCTATTATTTTTGCTTCATATTCTGTGTCATCATTGAATAATGTTACTGTTAATTTTGTTGCTTCAGAAACTTCATAATATGATTCTGAAGAAGATGTTGAAACAATATGATTGTTAGTTAAAATATAACCATCTTCACTTATAATAATACCAGAACCACTAGCAGAAGCGGTAGATGTTTGATCTCTGTTTCCAAACATTGATATTAATGAATTAACATTATATTCTACTTTTATTCCTACAATTGAAGGTAATATCTTGTTAGCTGCATATATTGAAGTATCAGAATAATTTGAAAGTGAAGTTTGAGATACATAGCCACTATTTTGTGAGCTAGAATTTGTATTTGATATGTTGTTTGTATTACTTAATAATTTTGATTTTATTGATGGAACTCCAAAACATGTTCCAACTACAAGAGTACATCCTAAAATACCACTAAAAAATGGTAATAAAAAATTTCTTCCAAAACCATAATTGTTATTATTTTTTTCTTTTTTAAGAACTTTTTTATAAGCGTTAGGATCTTGGACTGTTTTAAATTTTTTTGAATTTTCGTTATTTTCTTCCATTTGAAAGACCTCCTAAAATATTAGTTTATACTTATAATATCGTATTTTGAAATTATAATACAATATGTTTGTGAAAATTATGTGAAAAAAATGAAAAAAATATATCTTTTTTGTATAAATCAAAACTTAATTTTAATATTTTATTGAAAAAAAATTAATATAAATATATAATAAACAAAAATGAAAAAAGGATGAGAAAAATGAATTTTGAAGATAATAGAGGAATAACATTAGTAGCTTTAGTTGTAACAATAATAGTTTTATTAATACTTGCAGGAATAGGAATTAATACAGGAATTAGTAGTATGGAAAAAGTTAAACTTGAAGAATTAAAAACAAATATGTTATTAATAGAAGCCAAAGCAAGAGAATGTGTTGAAGAAGCTAATTTTAGAATGGGTGCTACAACTGATGAAACAGTTGTAGAGTCTGTAAGAAAAGAAATATATGAAGTAAATAATAAGTTAGAAAAAGCAAATAGTACAAATGTACCCAATAGCCCCGGTGAAATTGATTTAACTGATTGTTATGTTATAACACAAGAAACATTTGATTTATGGGGGTTAAATAAAATTAAATTAAGTGAGGATGAAAAGTATTTAGTAAGATTTAATGAAAAAGAAATAAAGGTAGAAGAAGTATATAATACTAAAGGTTATGATGGAAAATATTCTTTAACACAAATAGAATCATAAAATTAAAAGAAGGAATAAAAATGAAAGAAAAAGAACTAGAAAGACTTACAAAATTAAAAGAAATAGAAAAAGATTTAAGAAATAAAGGTTTTAATAAAATATGTGGAATTGATGAAGCTGGAAGAGGCCCGCTAGCAGGTCCGGTTGTAGTTGCAGGAGTAATAATGCCAGAAAATTCAATGATAGAAGGAGTAAATGACTCGAAAAAAGTATCTGAAAAAAAGAGAGAAAGACTATATGATGTAATACTTGAAGAGGCAATTAGTTATTCAGTAGCAATTATAGGTCAAGATGTAATAGATGATATAAATATTTTAAATGCAACCAAACAAGGTGTTACGCAAGTTGTAGAAGGGCTAGATGTAAGACCTGATTTAATTGTAGTTGATGCATTAACACGGTATAAATACTAAAGGAGTGCCATATGAATCAATAATTAAAGGTGATGCCAAATGCTATAATATAGCAGCAGCATCTATAATTGCAAAAGTAACAAGGGATAGAATAATGAGACAATGGGATGAAGTATATCCTCAATATGGTTTTATTAGTCATAAAGGATATGGTACAGCAAAACATATTGCTGCAATAAAAGAATATGGATTATGTCCTATACATAGAAGAAGCTTTACAAAGAAATTTATTTAGTGCCATCGGGGACGGACCTTTTTGGCAAAAAGTTGCCCAAAAGGTCCGTCCCCGGTGGCAATGTTTTAGGAGGAAATATGAATATTTTAGATATTATTCAAAAAAAGAGAGATAATATAGAACTTAATAACGAAGAAATCAAGTATTTTATTAATGGATATACAGATGGGAGCGTATCAGATTATCAAGCGGCAGCTTTAATAATGGCTATTTTTATAAATGGAATGACAGAGCAAGAGACAACAAATTTAACATTAGCAATGGCAGAGTCTGGAGAAATATTAGATTTGTCAAAATTAGGTAAGGTAATTGTAGATAAACATTCAACAGGAGGGGTAGGAGATAAAGTTTCTTTAGTATTATTACCATTGGTAGCTTCTGTTGGAGTTTTGGTTGCGAAGATGTCTGGTAGAGGATTAGGTTTTACAGGTGGAACAGTTGATAAATTAGAGTCTATTCCTGGGTACGAAACAGCAATAGATATAAACAGTTTTGTAAAAAATGTGGAAAACATAGGCATAAGTATGATTTCTCAGACATTAAATTTAGCACCAGCAGATAAAAAAATATATGCACTTCGAGATAGTATTTCATGTGTTGAAAGTATTCCACTAATTGCATCTAGTATTATGAGTAAAAAAATAGCAAGTGGAGCACAAAAAATAGTTTTAGATGTAACCTGTCGGAAAAGGTGCATTTATGCAAGATATACAAAATGCTGAAAAGTTATCTAAAGAAATGATAAAAATTGGAAAGCTTGCTAAAAGAGAAACTGTATGTGTATTAACAAACATGGATGAACCATTAGGACATGCTGTTGGAAATTCATTAGAAGTAATAGAAGCAATAAATTTTCTAAAAGGAGAATATATACCAGATTTAGAAAAAGTTGTGTTAGAATTAGGTTCATATATGATGAAATTGTCAGGCTTAGGATCAGATTTAGAAGAAAACCAAAAGATATTATCTGAAAATATAAAAAATGGTAAAGCATATAATAAATTTCTTGAATTAGTAGAAAATCAAGGTGGAGATATATCTTATTTAAAAGATACTTCAAAATTTGAAAATGCTAAATACATAAGACCAATATATAATCACAAAGAAGGTTATATAGAAAGAATTGATGCAAAAGAAATTGGAAGATTGGCTTGTTATTTAGGAGCAGGAAGAATAAAAAAAGAAGATAAAATACAACAAAATGTGGGAATTGTATTAAATAAAAAAATAGGAGCAAAAGTTAAGCAAAAAGAGATTTTAGGATATATTCATAGTAACGATATTGAAAAAGCAAAAATAGTAGAAGAGGACTTGAAAAATATTATAAAAATTTCAGAAAATGAAGTTAAACCATTAAAGACTATTATAGAAATAATAACACAAAAAGATATTTAAAAAATCTTAACAAGTTTTGGAAAACTCGACAAATTAATTGAAAAAAATATTTTATATGATATAATATTAATTGATAAATATTTTACTGAAAGGATGAAGGAATATGAGAAAAGATAAAGAAGAAAAAAACGTAAAAAACAAACATCGTTATGATAAAGGACAAATATTCGTAAAAATAATGGCTGGATTTCTAGCATTATTAATGGTTTTAGCTACAGGAGGAACATTAATATATTCATTGTTAGGATAAAAGGAGTAAAATATGGTAATAAATTTAGGAATGAATTGGGAAAATTTTTATAGAGATAATATTTTAACATATATAAAATCTTTACAAGGAAATCCATTTGAATTAATAACTCTAATAATAGATTTAGCAATAGTTATTTTTCTAGTATATTGTTTTTTTAGAATTGTAAGAGGTTCTAGAGCATGGCAATTAATAAAAGGAATTGCTCTTTTAGTTATTGCTACATGGATAAGTCGGATTATTCAATTTAAAAATATTAAATTGGATATTAACTGGAATTATGAATTTAGGAGTTATTGCGATAATTGTTATATTTCAACCAGAGCTTAGAAGAGGTCTAGAGCAATTAGGTACTAATAAATTCACAAAATTTTTTGGTATAGATAAAGATTTATCAACAAAGACAAAAGAAGATATATATAAAATTGTAATTGCAGCAACAGAATTATCAAAATCAAAAACAGGAGCTTTAATTGTTATAGAAAGAGATATAAAAATTCAAGATATTATAGCAACAGGAATACCTATGAATGCAGAAGTTTCACCACAATTGCTAGTTAATATATTTGAACCTAAAACTCCTTTACATGATGGAGCAGTAGTTATATCAGGTAATAAAATAGAAGCAGCAGCATGTGTGCTTCCATTAGCTGATGATAAAGATATAGCAAAAGAATTAGGAACAAGACATAGAGCAGCAATTGGAATTTCAAAAGAATCTGATAGTATAGTAGTTGTTGTATCAGAAGAAACAGGAAAAATATCTATAGCAAAAGATGGAACATTAATTGCAGACTTAAGAGAAGATGTTTTGAAAAAGATTTTAATTAGTAATGTTGTAACAAAGAGATTTACCCAAGAAAAGAAAGAAAGAAAAAATGCAATAAAACAAATTAGAGAAAAAATGCAAAAAGAAAAAGAGAAAGAACAAAAAGAGAAACAAGATGAAGAAAATAAAGAAGAAAAAGAATAATAGAGTAAGTAAAAAGAAAGTCGCATATAAAAGCGGCTTTTGTTAAATATAAAAGGTGAAATTATGAGGAATATAAAATTAGTAATAGAATATGATGGAAAAGAATTCAATCGGTTGGCAAAAACAACCAGATAAATTAAATATTCAAGGAACTATAGAAAAGGCTATAGAACGTATAACAGGAGAACAAGTGGATTTAATGGCATCTGGGAGAACAGATAGAGGAGTTCATGCACTTGGGCAAGTTGCAAATTTTAAAACAAATTCAAATATTCCAATAGAAAAATTTGCAATTGCTATTAATAGTAACTTAAAAAAATCAATATTAATAAAATCGGCTGAAGAAGTTGATGAAAGATTTCATAGCAGATTAACTTGTAAAAAGAAAACATATAGATATGTTATTAATAATTCTAAATATGGAACTGCAATATATAGAAATTTAGAAACTCATATTCCTATTAAATTAAATGTTGAAGAAATGCAAAAGGCTATAAAATTCTTTGAAGGAGAACATGACTTTAAAGCATTTAAATCAAGTGGAACAAGTAGTAAAAGTAGTGTAAGAACAATATATAAAGCAGAAGTAAAACAAATGTCTAATGATAAAATTTGGATTGAATTAACAGGAAATGGATTTTTATATAATATGGTTAGAATTATAGCAGGAACATTAGTAGAAGTAGGGTTAGGAAAAATAAAAGCAGAGGAAATAAATGATATTATGGAATCAAAAAGAAGAGAAAATGCAGGAAAAACACTACCACCACAAGGATTATATTTAGTTAACGTAGAATATGAATAAAAAGTATTAAATATTAATATATTAACCAAATAAATAGATAAAGCATAAAATATAAAAAACGAAAAGGAGAAAAAAGTTATGAATAATTTACTTATATTTTTTGCTTTACCTATAGCCACAATAATAATTTCCATTGCATTACAAAAAATTTTAAAATGCCCTTATTTAGTATCAGCAATTGTATTTGCTATCTTTTTAATAGTTACATTTATTATTAATAATTTAAACTTTTTAGTAGCAACAATAGTATATACAATTATTAGTTTTATTACAGCACTTATAGTGTGTCTTGCATGTAGAATAATAGAAAGTTTAAATGGAAGAAAAGGTTGCAATAGAAATTGTAGAAGAAATAATAATACAGTATCAGAAATAGAAAACATAAATGATATATTATCAATTAATGGAGCGTATACTAACAATGGTAATAATGGTGTAATTACGGTTAATGCTTTAAATAATTCAAGTAATAATGGTTGCAATTGTAATTCAAACAATAATAGAGTTAGTGCACGAATTAATGTGATTCCAAATTCAAATACCAATGGTAGAACAGGGTGTTTATGTGGTAATTATAGAAGAGGGTAATTATAACAAAAATAAAATTAAGTAAGGTTGTTAAAAAATTTTAGCAACCTTACTTAATTTATTTCATAAATTTTTACGTACGAACAAATTAGCTGAAGAAATTTTGGATTTTTTCAGATTTGTTCTAATATTTGAAAAATATTAATAAAAATGTTAAAATAGTATTAGAGGATTTATTATATATTTTTTTGGAGGAAAAAATGGAAAGTAAAAATGAAGAAAGAATAGATAAACTTACTCAACAACAATTGATAGACAGTATATTAAACAAAAGTAAAATTGAACATGAGGCGTTGGTAGAAGTTGCACAAAAATCTATTAATGATCCTAAAATAGATATAAATAAAGAAAAAAATAAGATAAGAAATAAAAAATTAGAAGAAATAGAGAATAAAAATAATAAAGAGATAAAAGATTTACAACATAAAATATTAGAAGAAGAGGTTGAAATAGAATTACAGAAAATTAATGAAGAAGAAAGAATTCAAGCTGAAAAGAGAAGGATAGAGACAGACAGAATATTAAAAGAACTAGAAGAAACAAGAAAAAAACGTGAAAAGTTAGAAAGAAAAGAAAGAGAAATATTTAGAAGCAAACAAAAACAGAAAGAAAAAAAGAAAAATAATTTTTTAGAGCAAATTAAGAAAGTGGATATAACAGAATTAAAAAATAAAGTAGTTCCAAAGAAGAATAATGAAATTAATAATAAAAAAAGCCAATTATATAATATTACTAATAATACATTGATATTAGATAGAACTAAGTATGAAAAAAATAATAATATAGATAAATCAAATAAAGAAATTGTTAAAGAAAAAGTTGGGAATGCAAAAAAGCTTGCATTAAAAATGCAAAAAGCCATACAAAGATATGTAAGTACAATGGAATTTTATGAAAGAAATAAACATATATTGCAAAGAGGAAGGGAAAACAATACATCATATTCTACTAAAACATTTAATAAAAGAAAAAGTTTTATGGAATATTTGACTGCTGCTGTTGATCATAAACAAGCTATAAAAAATGTGGAAAATAAGAAAAATGCCAGACCAAATATTAGACCTAGAATAATAGATTAAAATAAAAGTCATCTATTAAAATAAATTTAGTAGATGATTTTTTGTTGAAAAAAATACTAAAACATGTTATTATAATAAAGTTATAAATAAGGAGAGAAAAGATGATAGAAATAATAGAAGAAACATTAATTGATTCTGTAAAATTATTACCATTTTTATTTATTACATATTTAATTATGGAATACATAGAACATAAAACAAGTCATAAGGTAAAAAGTGCAGTAAAAAAATCAGGAAAATTCGGACCTGCAGTTGGAAGTTTATTAGGAATAATTCCTCAATGTGGATTTTCTGTTTCAGCAACCAATTTATATGCTGCAAGAATAATAACATTAGGTACATTAATAGCAGTATATTTATCAACATCTGATGAAATGTTACCAATTTTTATTTCAGAATCTGTACCAATAGATGTAATGTTAAAAATATTAGCAATAAAGTTAATTATAGGAATTATAGCTGGATTTGCAATTGATTTTGTATTAAGATTAAAAAATAAAAATTCAGATGAAACTGAAGAAGAAAAAATAGTTGATTTATGTGAAAAAGAACATTGTCATTGTGAACATGGTATAGTCAAATCTGCAATAAAACATACAATTAATATTTTTATATTTATTATATTAATATCTTTTATAATTAATATAGCAATTTATTTTATTGGGGAAGATACAATAGCAAATTTTTTACAGAACAAACCAATTATAGGACCAATGATATCAGGCTTAATAGGGTTAATACCTAATTGTGCATCATCTGTAATAATAACACAAATGTATTTGAAAGATATGATATCAGTTGCTACTTTGATTTCTGGATTATTAGTTGGAGCAGGAGTTGGACTTGCAGTTTTATTTAAAATAAATAAAGGGATAAAAGAAAATTTGAAAATTGTTGGTATTTTATATGCAATTGGAGTCATTTCTGGTATATTAATTGAGCTTATAGGAATTAATTTTTAATTTTAAATATATATGAATAAAAAATAATCACTATTTATTAGTGATTATTTTTTTTCTCATATATTTTATATAATATATCCAATTAATATTTTTCATTAAAACTTTCGAGGTTTCTTAGGTTATCCGTAAGCTAGGGCTGCTCAAGCTTTTAATTCAAAATATTAATTGGATATTATAAAGTTATTATAAAAAAATTTTTAATTATTTTTCTTTCCTTTTTTTAAATTAACTACAATTGCGTCTTCATTGTCAAATAAGTATTTAGAATCTGTAGTATCAGTTTGAACTGGATCAAATTCATTTCTTTCATCTGTAAAATCCAAATTTTTTAAATCAAATTTTTTATTTCTTAAACCAGCTGGATCGTCATAATCTTCAGTTTCAGTAGTAACACTGTCAGATAATCTTCCAAAATCAAAATTTTTTAATTTTTGAGGTTCTTTATATTTTGATTCTAAGTAATTTAATCTTGCTGGACCTACCACTGGTTTACCATTTGATCCTCTTATTTTATAAGCACAATCTTTAGCAGCCATAGTTTGTAATTTTCCAGGTTTAAAGTATTTTACAAAGTCCCATTTTACTCCGCCATATTTGCTATCATATTTCATTTTATCCATATCCATACTGTTTGAATATACCCATTCTCTGTGTGTTCCAAATTCATCTGACCACCAATTTAATTCTTCAATTGTTGCTCCACCTGTGTATATTTTATTAGCACAGTTAGATAATATCGCAACCTTATAATTTTCTTTTTGACTAGATAAATCTAATTGAGTAAGACTTTGTGCAGATACCATAGTTCCTATTTTGTATTTTCTATACATAGTAAATATTGCTTCTGTATCTTTACATATGAAGTCTGGAAATTCATCTATATATAAGAAATGTGGAACTCTAGATTTTTCATTTCCAGGTCTTCTAAATACACCATTTTGCATAGAAATTAAGAAGAATAATCCAAATGCTTTATGTGCAGAAGCACCTAAATCTCCACGTCTAGTACAAACAAAAGTAATATCACCATTTGCTAATGCTTTATCAAAATCTAGATTTTGATGTCTATTACATAAAATACTTTTCACACCAGGTATTCTTAATAAATTATCTAATTGAGTTATAGTTGAGAATAAGTATTTTTCAATATGATCTTTACCAGGAGCATTGTGATAGAAATTTTTTCTAAAATAAGTAAGTTGAACACTGTATTTTTCTCTTAACTCATCATCATGTGCCAAAATTTCACACATTTTTTCTATTAACTCAAAATTTGTAAACATTTTTAACATATCATCCATATTAGGAAGAGTACCTTCATGCATTCTAGGGTACATTTCTTTTAATATCATTGCTAAATTTTCAATTGCTTGAATTGTCATATCATCTCTATAAGCTTCGCCAACATCATCATGAGAAACATTGTACATTGCTTTTAACGCAGAAGATATTGTTATAGCAATTTTAGAAGGATCATCATATACAAAAGGATTAAGTCCAATTGAAGATGAATTAGCTGGATCTATAACGTTATAATTTAATTTAAAGTTTTTACATACATCTGCCATATGGTCTATTACTTCAATGTCTGGAGACATAAGTGTTAAACCAAGAGTTTTGTAAATAATATTGTTTCCTGAGCTATCTAATATTAATTTTTTAACAAAAGTTTTATATAAATCTTCTTTTCCCTCAACAGGAGATAGCATATTTAATGAAAAGTTATTGTTCATATAATCGTTATCAAATGGTGCATTTATATATGCTATTTTAGTTTTTACTGCTGTAAATCCAACTTCTTTAGAAGCTTCTCTTAAAAAATATTTTCTCTCAAAGTCTCTGGCTATAAGAGGTTCGTATACTAAAGAAGTTTTACCAGTACCAGATCCACCACATACAAAAGTAGATTGATATCTAGAACTTTCTGGAATAGTTATAGATTTACCAGTTTCGCTATCATTACATAAAAATACCTCAAATGTGTAAGGTCCAGTACCTTCTTTTTTGTTTGATAAATCTATTCCACCATAATCCCATATAGAACGTACTTGATCTTTACTATCATTAACACCGAAATATAACCATTTAAATAAAGGAAATATTGTAGATAATGGAAGATATAGTGATATACTAACAAATGCAGGTGTTACTAAATCAGAAAATTTAGTAATTATTTCTACATAATTTGGTACTGATAATAATAATAACCAAGCACCCATATTAAGCCATTGGGTAAACATAGATAATGTTATTATATATAGTCCTATTATATATAAATAAAATAAAGTGACTTTTTGTTTTTTAGAAGTAGAAAATTTTGAGGCACCTGAAAATAAATAAGCAAAAACAGGGCAGGCTAGTGCAAAAGTATATTTTATTGGTCCCCAATAAGAATAAGACACACCTGTAAATATCATTAATAATATTTCTACTATTCTATCAATTGCTAAATATACTGTTATTAATGTTAATGTATATGTTGCAAATGTATTTCTATCAGTATTTAATTTCTTTAAAAACTTATCTATATATTTCATTTAAAAAATCCTTTCATAAGTCAAAATACTACATATATATTATCCTATAAAATAAAGAAAAAAACAAGTGATTTAGCTAAATTAGTTAAAAATATCTTCTTAACTATATAAGAATTTTTGTAAAAAGGTTAAATATAACAAATTTTGAATAAAAATGCTTATTTTGAATATAATAGGTTATAAAAAATAAAAAGGAGGAAGAGATGCAAAACGAGTATATAAGGGAAGAGAAGATAATTGATAAAACTGAACTAGAAAAAGAAAGAGAATTAATAAAAACTATTATAAATACAAGAGAAGAATTAAAAGCTGCAAATGAAAATTTTGAATATGCTCAAGAGGAACTAGTAGATTATTATAGTTATAAAATAAAAGCAAATCAGGCAAAATTAGATTATTTAATAAAAATAGCAAAAACAAAGGGATTACAGATGGATATGATTAAAGATATAGAGTTTACATTTTGGGATAATAATGAAGAAGTTGGTTAAAGTAATATTTGTCCAATATATAACATAAAAATGGTAATAATGAATTAATTAAATATTATAGTAATAATATTTAATTATATTATTATCATTTTTTTTGGAGTTGAGAAAATGGATACAAATGTTATTACATATTTAGCGTGTATATGTTTTATTTTTATATTTGGCAGAATATTTATTGTGCCAATAAAAAAGATATTAAAAATAGTTTTTAATTCTATATTAGGTGGAGTAAGTATATTTTTAATTAATTCAATTGGAGGAATGTTTGGATTTCACATAGGATTAAATTTTTTTACAAGTATTCTTATTCGGATTATTAGGGCTACCTGGAGTAGTTGTTTTAATATTAGTTAAATTGATATTAGGTGGGTAGAATATTGTGCTTACAATTATTAAAATTGACACACTTTACATAATATGATAAAATACAAAAGACACTATTAAATTTATTTTATGCCTAATTATGCATAAGGAGGTAAAAAGATATGGACAACAAAGTAAAAGTAGCAATTTGTGGGTATGGTAATCTTGGAAAAGGAATTGAAAAAGAGATTACGAAATCCAAAGACATGGAACTTGTAGCAATTTTTACAAGAAGAGATCCTAAATCTCTTAATACGGCATCATCTATTCCGGTTGTCAGTATAACTGATGTGGAAAAATGGAAAGAAAAAGTTGATGTTGTAATTATGTGTGGTGGATCAGCAACAGATTTACCTGTACAAGTGCCGGAAATGGCGAAACTTTTTAATACGGTTGACAGTTTTGATACACATGCAAAAATACCAGAGTATTTTAAAAAAGTTGATGAGGCTGCTATGTCATCCAAAAATACATCTATTATATCAGGCGGATGGGATCCGGGAATGTTTTCTGTAATGAGATTGTATGCAAATGCAATTTTACCAGAGGGAAATACATATACTTTCTGGGGAAAAGGAGTAAGCCAAGGACATTCAGATGCGATTAGACGTATTCCAGGAGTTAAAAACGCCAAACAGTACACAATACCAATAAAAGAGGCTATGGATAAGGTGCGAAATGGCGAAAATCCTGAGTTTACAACGGCAGAAAAACATTTGAGAGAGTGTTTTGTTGTTGCCGAAGATGGGGCAGACAAGAAAGCAATTGAAGAACAAATTAAGAATATGCCAAATTATTTTGCAGATTACATTACAATGGTTCATTTTATCACAGAAGAACAATTAGAACGTGATCACAGCAAAATGGCACACGGCGGATTTGTTATTCATAGCGGAGAGACAGGAGAAGAAAACAAGCAGATCATTGAGTATTCATTGAAGCTTGATTCAAATCCGGAGTTCACTTCATCTGTATTGATTACTTTAGCGAGAGCAGCTGTTAGAATGAATGCGGCAGGACAATTCGGTGCGAAGTCAATATTTGATATTCCACCTGTATTGATGTCTGCAAAAACGCCAGAAGAGTTAAGAAAAGAGCTCTTGTAAAAAGAAAAATGGCACTAAAAAGAGTTGAATCCATTGGGTTCAACTCTTTCTTTAATTTATTTATAGTATTAACTATTATTCAACTGTAACAGATTTTGCTAAATTTCTAGGCTTATCAACATCTAATCCTTTTTCTTTTGCAATATAATATGAGAATAATTGCAAAGGTATAATAGATAAGATAGGTGAAATTAATGTATTTGTAGAAGGAATATTAATAACTTCTTCAAACATTTTATTATCAATATTTTGATTTGTAACAATCAAAGTTTTTGCACCTCTTGTAATAACTTCTTGAATATTACTAATTGTTTTTTCAACTAAGTTCTTGTCAGTCATAATACCAATAACAGTAATACCTTTTTCTATTAATGCAATAGGTCCATGTTTTAATTCACCAGCAGCATAACTTTCAGAGTGTATATAAGAAATTTCCTTTAATTTTAAAGAACCTTCTTTAGCAACTGTTTCATCAATACCTCTTCCTAAGAAGAAAATATCTTTTTCTTGATATACTCTTTTTGCAAATGATTCTATATTTTTTGATACTTTTAAAGTATCTTCTATTTTTTTAGGTAATTCTAATATATCTTTTTTTAATGTATCAATTTCAGAATTATTAACTTCTAATATTTCAGCAAAATATATTGATAAGATTGTTAATAAAATAACTTGAGAAGTATATGCTTTTGTAGAAGCTACTGCTATTTCCGGTCCAGCATGAGTGTAAATAGAATAATGTGCTTCTCTTGTTATAGAACTTCCAATAACATTACTTATAGCAATAGTTTTTGCACCTTTTTCTTTAGAAAGTTTTAAAGCTGCAATAGTGTCTGCAGTTTCACCAGATTGTGAGATAAAAATACATAGAGTTTTTTCATCTAACAAAGGGTCTCTATATCTAAATTCTGATGCGATATCAACTTCTGTTTGGATTTTACAAAGTTTTTCTAAAGAATGTTTTGCAACCAAACCTGCATGCATTGCAGTACCACATGCTACAATATAAATTTTATTTATAGATTTTAAATAATCTTTAGTAAAGTTTAATTCTTCAAATTCACATTTTGCATTTTCACTTAGTCTAGCACCAATTGTTTCTCTTATTGCTGTTGGTTGTTCATAAATTTCTTTTAACATAAAATCTTCAAAACCATCTTTTTCTGCACTTGAAGCGTTCCATTCTATATTTTTAATTTCTTTGTTAATAGGATTTAGCTTGCTATCATAAAAACTAATGTCGTTTCTAGATAATACTGCAAATTCTAAATCGTTTAATAAATAAAAGTTTCTTGTAAATGATAAAATAGCTGGAATATCAGAAGAAATATAATTTTCTTCATCTCCTTTTCCAATAACAAGAGGGCTATCTTTTCTAACTACAATCATGTTATCTGGATAGTCTTTGCAAATGATTTCAAGAGCAAAGCTACCTTTAAAATCTAAACAAGCATTTTTTACAGCTTTTAAAAATTTTGATATATCATTTCCAGATTCTTTTTCATAATAATAATGAATTAGATTAGGTATAATTTCTGTATCTGTTTCAGAATAAAAAGTATATCCGTTTTTAATTAAGAAATCTTTTAATTCATTGAAATTTTCTATAATTCCATTATGAACAACACTAAATGTTTTTGAGTTATCCATATGAGGATGTGAATTTTCTTTAGATGGCTTTCCGTGAGTTGCCCATCTAGTATGAGCTATACCAATTGTTCCTTCTAAATCGTCAATACCTTTTAAATTATATAAATTTTTTACTCTTCCTTGATCTTTCATAATAGAAAGATAATCTTTCTCAATTGTTGAAATACCAGCTGAGTCATAGCCTCTATATTCCAATCTAATAAGTCCATTAATTAAAATTGGACTTGCTTTTTTTGTTCCTATGTAACCAACAATTCCACACATAGTAAATCCTCCTTTTAAAATATAAGTTTATGGAATTGAAAGTATGCAAATACTTAAATATATTAACTTTTGTTACAATATTGCTATTGTTTTTTGTGTTAATATTATGACTTTAAGTAAAAGCCACTAGAGCATCCGCCGAATTTTTCGATAACTCTAGACCTCGTCAACACTATTTTTAGTGTCCTGGCGCTTATTTTTAATATTTTACTCCTTTCTTTAATATTATTGCATTCTTTCAATTTACTTTATTATATTACAACAAAATTAAAAATGTATCAAGTCTTAGTCTTTTATTTTTAAATAATATTAAATTACAAAATAGTATATATTTAGGAAATGTATTTTCTAAGTATAAAAAGTGCAAAGATAAATTTAAAAAATTATTGTGAAATTTTGGTGAATTTTATTGTATATTTTTTTTGAATTGGTATATAATCTATATAAATTGAAAGGAGAGGATATTATGGATAGAAAAATTAAGGTAGTTCAATATGGAGCTGGAAAAATGAGTGTATATACAATGAGGTATGTATATGAAAAAGGTGCAGAAATTGTAGGAGCAGTTGATACAAATCCTGATGTTATAGGAAAAGATATTGGAGAGATAATTGGAAGTGAAAATAAAGGAGTAAAAGTAGTTTCTTTAGAAGAAGCGGAAAATATGATGAAAGAAACTAATCCTGATATTGCGATAGTAACTACTATGAGTTTGTTTAGTGATGTAGAAGAATCTTTAATGTTATGTGCTAAATTAGGTATAAATGCTATTACAACATGTGAAGAAGCTTTTTACCCAATGAATTCTAATCCAGTAGCAACAAAGAAAGTTGATGAATTAGCAAAACAAAATGGTTGTACAATCACAGGAAGTGGTTATCAAGATATATATTGGGGACAACTTATATCAAGTATAGCTGGTTCAACACATCAAATAACTAAAATAAAAGGAAGCTCAAGTTATAATGTAGAAGATTATGGTATTGCTTTAGCTAAAGCTCATGGAGCAGGTCTAACACTAGAAGAATTTGACAAACAAGTTGCTTCAGTAGATAGAATTTCAGATGAAGAAAGACAAGAGATGATAAATAAAGGAGAATATTTACCATCATATATGTGGAATGTAAATGGATGGTTATGTGCAAAATTAGGATTAACTGTAAAATCACAAACACAAAAAACAGTTCCTCAAACACATACAGAAGATATTGCATCATCAACATTAAACATGACAGTAAAAGCAGGAGATGCAACAGGAATGAGTGCTGTAGTTACAACTGAAACAGAAGAAGGAATAACAATAGAAAGTGAATGCATTGGAAAGGTATATTCAAAAGATGACTTTGATAAAAATGAATGGACAATTATAGGAGAACCAAATACAACATTAGTAATTAATAGACCTTCAACAGTTGAACTTACATGTGCAAGTATTGTAAATAGAATTCCAGATGTAATAAATTCAAGACCAGGATATGTTCCAACAGAAGAAATGGGAGAATTAAATTATAGAGTTAAACCATTAAATGAATATGTGAAATAAAAATATAGTATATAAAACTTATGGTAATCATATATAGTTAAGGATGTGTTATTTTTGACACATCTTTAATTTTTATGATTGATAAATTTAGAAAAGTATAGTAAAATAAGTGCAAAATAAGAAATACATAATAAAATAATCATAAAATATAATGGAAGAGAACTAAACGAAGGAAGAACATTAGCAGATTATAACATACAAAAATATGAGACATTAAGTGCTTATGTAAAAGTTAGGTATAGACTAAAAAAGAAAGTATCAGAAGAGCCGAAAGAGCAAATAAAAGATAACATAGAAAACAAAGTAAGTATTAATAATCCTGAAACGGGTGATAATATAATTATATATATAGTTACTTTTATTACATCTTTTCTAGGAATATGCATAGGTGAATTTAAGAAAAATAAACATTAATTATATGCATTTTTAATATTTCTTTTTTATCTATTTTTGCTAAGAAACTTTAGATTTAGTAATAAAAGCTTGATTTTCTAGTATATATATGTTAAAATAATATTATCTTATATTAAGAGAGGTGAAAACTTAAAAGATTTAATTTTAAGTAAAATTATGAAAAATCAAACAACTGAAATCAAAGAAAATAAAATAAATATCATAACAGTGTTAAAACAAATATTTTGGGATTCAGAAAAAGAAGAAATAAATGATATCTCAGAAATAGCTAATGTTAGTGAAAAAGAATTAAAAGAACTACAAGCTTCAAATAAAAGATTGAAGAGATTAGAAGAAGAATATAGTGTAGAACCAAAAAAAGAAAAGAAAGTTAAAAGAAAATCAACAATTGTAAAAAATGCAACTATAGCAAAAGTTCAAAATAACACTAAAAGTAAAGAAAAGTCTAAAGAAGATGATGATAAAATACAAGAAATTTAAATTTCTTGTATTTTTATCTTGACAAAAGGACAAACTACCATTATAATAATAACGTTAGAAAAATGGCGAAGTAGCTCAGTTGGCTAGAGCATTCGGTTCATACCCGAAGGGTCATGTGTTCGAATCACATCTTCGCTACCAAATAAAATAATAAAAAATAGTCAGATATTTTCATATTTGACTATTTTTTGTGTTTGAAAATATATATGAAAATCATTTTCTAAAATCTTTCCAAATCAAAAATATAGTTTCATAAAACAAAAAATTTTAACAGGCAAGTCGGTGGTAAAATTACATCAAGACAAAAGAGAGGTGAGGAAATGATTGATACAATTTGCAATTTCCTAACTGAAAGAATAAAAAAAGAAATGCCGGACATAGATGATGAAAGAGCAGAAGTAATAAATTATGGCTTGCAAAATATAGTAGGGGAAATACCAAAAATATTTATAATGTTAGCAGTAGCTTATATATTAAAAGTATTTTGGCTATCGCTATTCACATTAATTGTGATAACACCATATAAATCTGCATCTGGAGGAGTACATTTAAAATCACATATAGGTTGTATCATTTTTACAAATTTATTTTATTGTTTAATACCTTTTGTTTCACAATTATTTGTATTGTCAAATGAATTGAAATATATAATTGTAGCTATAGTTTGGATATTTGGAATAATAATGATAAAACTTTATGCACCAGCAGATACAGAAAATGTTCCAATATTATCTAAAAAAGATAGAAAAAGAAATAAAATATTGTCATATGTAACATTTTCAATAGCATTAATAGCATCATTATTTATAAAAGACAATACTTTATCAAATATAATAATAATATCTTATTTTGTACAAACATTAACAATTACTAAAATAGCATATATATTAGCAAGAAATAAATATGGATATGAAGTATATGGAAATACTTCTGAAGAAACTGTTTAATACAATATATATACCGGTTAATATATTGGATTATATATTTTTTTACTAAGGAGGGATTTATATGTTAAAATTCTTAGCAAAAACAGCAGAAAAATATGCAAAAGCAACAAGTACAGCTTGTGCAATAGTACTTATATTTCATCAACCAAAAATGCCAGCTTGTATGATGAAAAAAGATTAATGCAATTAGCATTGGTAAAAATAGGACGACATTTATTTTTACCAATGATATATAACTTAAAAGTTATACATACAATCCTATAACAAAAAAGCAACTTTTTAAAGTTGTTTTTTTGTTTGGCTTTTATAAAATTATTTGTAATATATTTCTAATTGCTGAGAAAAATATTTATCTTCTTTAGAAGTGTATAAATTTATGTTGTTATTTTTCTTTATTAGTTTACGAACTTCCCATAATCCTAATCCAGTATGATTTTCTTTTCCGGAAATACCTTTTTCAAATATTTTATCAGTATCTAAATTTTTATCTTTAAAAGTATTTTCTATTAATATTAATTGCCTAAAATTATTAGGATCATTTCTAAATACTATATTGATAACTTTTTCTTCACATTCTGAACTAGCTTCAATTGCATTATCTAATAATATTCCTAAGATTCTTGCGAATTCATATATTTTCATATTTAAAGTGCTTAGATCTAATAAAAATGTTATATTTACTTTAATATCTTTAGATTCAGCTTCGTAATATTTTTTAGTAAGTAAATTATAAATACCGTCATTATTCACAACTTCAGGATTTAGTATGTATAAGTTATTTACTCTTTGGCAATCATCTTCTAATTGTAAATAGTAGTTTCTTAATCCTTCCATATCTTCTGTTTTTATATAACAACCAATTGTTGTGACAATATTATCAAAATCATGTTTAAAACCTCTAACATTATCATGCAAAATACGTAAAGTATTATTATATTCTTCAGCACTTTCTAATTTTTGAGTAGTTAAAATTAATTTAAATGTCCTAGTCAAACTATATGTACTTATGCCAAAATATAAAAATAAAGATACAAAACAAAAGAATGTTATTATAATTGGTAATTTATCTACGTAATAAAACAATGTAATAGATTGAAATATTATAGTAATAATACCTATAAATAAATTTAATAAAATAATATTTCTACTTTTTTTATCAATATTTTCTAGAAAATTGATATTTAATTTTTTTATTTTCAATATTGCAATTATTAATAACATTATTGCATAAATAACAAACATATATATAAATCTATATAAAGGGATACTATTTAATTCATTACTATTTATATTAAATAACTTAATATAAGGATTTAACATGAGTGCACCAATTATATTAAATATAATTAAAGATATAATGATGGAGGCAAGAGATTTTAAAAAAGAATTTTTAAATATTGTATATGTAAGTAGTATCATAAAAATATAATTTATATAAATATTAAATGGATTTGGTATTATAAAAGTTGTTAAGTTACTTATAAAACAAATAGATAATACATATAATATTCTTTGTTTTGGAGTTGAATCTAATCCGATGATATTAAGGAATAAATGCATTGTGATGATAGCTTCAATAATACTTATAGGAATTAGTATTATATTTACTAATCCAATATTTGGTGTACTTAATGCTGTCCATATACTATTGAATATTTCCATGATTATTTAAAACCTCCATCAAATTAGATTTGTATTTAGGTCCTATATCACAAGTATCTCCACTTTTAAAAGTTATAGTACCACTTACAGGTTCAACATCCTTTATTTGATTAATATTTGCAATACACGATTTATGACATCTTATATAATTTTCAGGTAGTTTATCTTGAAATTTGTTAAAAGAACTATAAGTGTCATAGTCACGCGAACTAGTATGAAATACTAATTTCATTCCATCTCTTTTAATATATTGAACTTCAGATTCATCAACAAGAGTGTTTTTATTATCAATTTTTAAATATCTTTTGGGCACACTGGTAACATCCTCAAATAATCTAATAATAGTTTCTTCTAATCTATCATAATTAATTGGTTTTGCTATATAATCAAATGTTTTTACTTTATAAGCTATCATTGCATATTCTAGGTGACCAGTAGTGAAAATAATATATATATTTTTATTAATTTTTCTGATTTCTTTTGCAAGTTCAATTCCTGTTTTATTTGATTTTAGATTTATATCTAGCATTGCAACATCTACTTTATTGCTTGAGATGTAGTTTAAAACTTCTTCAGTATTGTCTGAACTAAATGCTACTTGAGCTTCAAAATCGTTTTTACAAAATATTGTGTCTAACATTTTTTCTAATCTATCTAAAATATTTAAGTTATCATCACAAATAACAAAATTTAACATATATTTTTCTCCCCTTTAATATAATTATAATAGACAAAATAAAAAATAAGGTTGACAATAAAATCAAAATTACCTTAATTTTCCAGAAGTAATAACAATATATTCCAAAAAAATCATATTGTCAATAGGAATTTGCAAAATTAACTATAGGATAAAACTGTTAATACTACAAAGTATATGGAGGTAAAAATATGAATTCTATAAAAACCAGAAAACAAGTAAGAGTTACTATTATAATGGTACTTATTTTAATGATATTTTCACTAAGTGTTATATCAGGTAAAACAGACAAAACTGTTCTAACTAATAGTGAGACTAATTCCAATAAAAAAATTGGTTGGGGAATCAAAAGAAATGATAATCATGAACAACCTGATGTAGGAAGTTTAAATAAGAAAATACTAGAGGAAAATCAGGGAATTTGTTTAGGAAACAATGAAAAGAAAAATATATATTTGACATTTGATGAAGGATATGAAGCAGGATATACTCCCCAAATTTTATCAACTTTAAAAGAAAATAATGTAACTGCTGCATTTTTTATTACAGCACATTATGTTAATACACAACCAGAGTTAGTAAAGCAAATGATAGATGAAGGAAATATTATAGGAAATCATACAGTTAATCATAAATCTATGCCAGATTTAGAAGATGAAAAAGTAAAATCAGAAGTTATGGATTTACATACAGTTATATATGAAAAATTTGGATATGAAATGAAATATATTAGACCTCCTAAAGGAGAGTTTAGTCAAAGAACTTTAAAAATAACAAATTCTCTAGGCTACAAAAATGTTATGTGGTCATTTGCTTACGAAGATTGGAATGAAGATAACCAACCAGGTGAAGAAAAATCTAAAAAGAAGATATTAGATAATTTGCATAATGGAGAGATAATGTTATTACACGGAAATTCTAAAACAAATACTAATATTTTAGATTCATTAATAAAGGAAGCAAAAAATATGGGATATGAATTTAAATCTTTAGATGATTTTGAATAGTATGGTTTAAAAAATTATAGAAGGGATCTTTTTATGAAAAAGAATAATTATAATAAATTTGATAAAATTTTAGAACTGCCTAAAGAGGTCTGTTCTAATGTTCCTAAAATGATTATAACAGGATTTGATGAAATAATTATAGAAAATTTTAAAGGAATATTAGAATATGAAGATTTTTTTGTGCAAATTAACACACATATAGGAATTATTAATATTAATGGATACAATTTGTTATTAGAAAATATGACTGATGATGATATTAAAGTTAAAGGAAAAATAGAAAGTGTTGATATTGAAAGAACAATAGATTAAAGGAGTCTAAAATGTTGATAAAAATAATATTAAGCTATATATTAGGATACTTAAGAGTAACAATTGAAGGATATTATATAGAAAGATTTATTAATATATGTAAAAATGAAAAAATATTAATATGGAATTTAAAACGAAAAAAAGACATACAGTTGAGTTTGAACATTAAAATAAGTGAATTTAAAAAAGTGTGTAAAATTGCTAAAAAAACAAGATGCAAAATAAAAATAGAAAATAGAAAAGGTTTTCCTTTTTTATTACATAAATATAAGAAGAGAAAAACTTTTTTGATTTTTCTACTTATATTAATATTTCTTACTATATCATCCTCAAATTTTGTATGGAATGTGGATATAGTAGTTGAAAACAACCAAAAATTGGATAATATTATGGAAGATATTGAAAAAGCAGGATTAAAAACAGGTGAGTTAAAGTCAAAAATTAATACAAAAGAAGTAGTAAATAAAATAAGACTAGAAAGAAAAGATGTAGCATGGGTAGGAATAGAATTAAAAGGAACAAACGCTATAGTTAAATTTGTTAAGGCAGATGAAAGGCCAGACATAATTGATGAAAATGAATATTGTAGTATTGTTTCAGATAAAGCAGGAGTAATAACAAAAATAAATGCACAAACAGGAACAGCAAATGTAAAAGTTGGAGATACAGTTAATAATGGAGTAACATTAATTAACGGATGGATGGAAGGAAAATATACAGGAATTAGATATGTGCATGCTAAGGGAGAAATTGAAGCAAAAATATGGCATACTAAAAATAAAAGAATCAATTATAATACTACGGAAAGAAAGGAAACAGGTAATTTAGAAAATAAATATTCATTGAAATTAAATAATTTTAAAATAAATTTTTCAAAAAAGCTTTCAAAATTCAAAATTTATGATACAATAGAAACGGAAAATAAAATAAAGTTATTTTCAGACTTTTATTTACCGATTTCTGTAATAAAAGTGACAAATAAAGAAGTTGAAGAAACACAAAAAACATATAAAGTAGAAGAAGCCAAAAACATAGGGATAGAACAATTACAACAAGAATTAGATGATGAAATTGTAGATAAAACAAAGATTGTAAATAAAGTAATTAATACTTATGAAGTAGAAAATGGTGTTGATATTTATGTTACATATGAAGTACTAGAAAACATAGGGACTAATGAAAAAATCGTATTTTGAAGGGATGATTAAAATGGAAGAAAGAAGCCTTAGAATAACTGGAGCAGATAAAACTTTTTTTAATAAAATAACAAATACACTAACAAGATTACTAATACCTACGAAAATAGGAATTAATGGAATGTTAATTTCAATAAAAAGAAATAACTTATTAAAAGCTTTTGAAGCATTTGCTATAGATAATGAAAATTATGATAGCGAAGAATTAGAAAATAAATATAACAACAGTTATGAGGCATATTTAGCATCCTTGGATAAATATGTGATGGATTCTATATATAAAAAAGTAAAAAACAATACTGCATCAGATTTTGAAAGAAATGCGTTATCAAAATATTATGAAGTTACAAGCTTAAAAGAAAATGAATATATAGAATATAAATACAGAAAACAAAAATATTTAATAGAATTAGATTATGAAGGAATAAAAATTGGAGACAAAGAAAAATTAAAAGAAAGATATAATAGATTTTATATATCAAAAATGGACTCATTATATAAATCTATTTTAAAAAATTATTCAATAAAACTTGCAGATAATACTAATGTATATGATTCAACTAAAGAGTGGGTATATATAAAAATATTCCATACACTAGAAGATTATATACAAAATATATTATCATTAAAAATAGATACAGAATATGATGAAAATTTAAAAGATGTAATGTCTGAATATGAAAGATATGAATCATATATGGCTGGCAAATTAGATACAAGGGATACAATAGAAAAAAATATGGTTTTACTAGGAATTAGTAGAAAATTATTTACACATAGTTTACCATTAATAGTAGCAGAACAATGTTATGAAAAATTATTAAAAGATGCTAGAAGTTTAGTTCAAGATACAAAAATTGCAACAAAGAGAGAAAAAGCATATTCAATGCTAATAAACTTAATAGAAGATTATAATGTAAAATTATTATCAACAAAAGTTTATTGGAATTCACCTAAAGAAAGAGAAGAATATAAAAAATTCTGGAACAAATATAAAGAAATTTCAAAAATAAAAGAAAATGATTTTATAGAATATATAAAACAAAAAGAAATATTATTTATAAAAGATGATATGAAAAAATTAGATAAAGATAAAACTGATTACAGTAAGATTATGAAATATTATAAAAGAAAATTAGTAGATTATGATGCAATAAGAACAATAAAAAATCAATGTAAATCAGAAGGAAAATACATAAAAGTTAAGGAAGTAGCATAATATGTATGAAATAGTATATAAAGATGTACAAGAAAATGAAAAATATGAAAAAATAGTAAAGAAAGTATTAGAACAGTGTTTTAAAGAAGAGGATATGTTAGATTCAAAGTTATATATAACAATAACTTTTACAACACCTCAAAATATTAAAGAAATCAATAAGAAATATAGGAATATTGATAAAGCCACTGACGTGCTTTCTTTTCCTATGTTTGAAAAGGACGAGCTAGAAACCAAAATTAAAAACAAAGATTATGTTTGTGAAGATGTATTAGGAGACATTATAATATCAATTGAAAAAGTACAAGAACAGGCTGAAGAATATGGACATAGCTTTGAAAGAGAGCTAAGTTATATGATAGTACATGGTTTTTATCATCTTATGGGATATGATCATATCAAAGAAGAAGATAAAAAAGTGATGAGACCAAAAGAAGAAAAAGTTTTAAATGATTTGAAAATAAAAAGAGATTAATAAGGGGAGGCGTTTTTATGGCAAAAAGAAGAAAAGAAAGAAAAGGAAGAACAAAATTATTAATTGTTTTATTGATATTAGTAATTATTGTAGGCGGAGCTTTTTTAGGGTATAAAATTTTAAAAGATAGAGAAAATGAAGAAACATCATCTGATGATGGAATAATATTTAATACATCTAAAAAAGAGGAAAAACAAGTTCAAATATTTAAAGGTGACGAAAGACCTATTGCAGTAATGATAGATAACCATAATGGCGCATGGCCACAAGCAGGGCTTCAAAAAGCATATATGATATATGAAATAATTGTTGAAGGTGGAGAAACAAGATTAATGGCATTATTTAAAGGAGCAGATGTAGATAAAATAGGACCAGTAAGAAGTGCAAGACATTATTTTATAGATTATGCAATGGAAAATGATGCGATTTATGTACATTTTGGACAAAGTCCACAAGCTCAATCTGATATAAAAAAATATAGTATAAATGATATTAATGGAATTGCAGAAGATGGTGTTACATTTTGGAGAACAAAAGATAAAGCAGCACCACATAATGCGGTAACAAATACAGAAAAATTATTAGCCTCTGCTAAAAATAAAAAATATAGAACAACATCTTCAGAAAAAAGTGTATTAAAATACACTACAGACGAAGTAAAATTAGAAGATGGAGAAGAAGCAACAACAATAACAATACCACATTCAGACTTACAAACAGTAAAATATGTGTATGATTCTGAAAATAAAGTATATGAAAGATATGCAAGAAGTAAAAAACAAACAGATTGGGATACTAAAGAAGCAATTACAACTAAAAATATAGTTATAACATTTTGCGAAAACTATACTTTATCAGACAGCGAAAATAAAGGAAGACAAGGCTTAAAAAATATAGGAACATTTGATGGATATTATATTACAGAAGGAAAAGCAATTAAAATAAAATGTACAAAATCAGCAAGAGATGAAAAAACAGTATATAAAGATTTAAACGGAAATGAAATACAAGTTAATGATGGAAATACATTTGTAAATATATGTTCATTAGATGCAAATGTAAAAATAGAAGGTTCAACACAAACAACTAATTAGGTGATATTTTAGACTAGTAAAGGAGGAAAAGTAAAGTAACATGAATATTTATGATACAGCAAATAAACTTGCTCAAGAAATAAAATCATCAGAAGAATATGTGAATTATAAAATGGCAAAACAAGCATTAAATTTAAATACAGAATTAAAAATTCAAATGCAAGAATTTGAACAAAAAAGATATGAAGTTCAAATAAAATCAATACAATTAGGAACAAGAAATGAACAAGAAGAAAAAGAAATAGAAAACTTATATTTGAAATTGATAGAAAACGAAGAAGCAAAAAAATATTTTGAAGCAGAAACCAAATTTAATATAATAATAGCAGATGTAAATAAAATAATTGGTGATGCAATAAAAGATGTAATCAAATAAGATTAATAAAATTATAGGATTGTAAAATAATTGTCGTAATATATAAACAAGGAGAAAAATATATGGAATTTATAATTACAACAATAATTTTAATTTTATTAACAATAGTACTAAAATTTATATTTAACTATAATATAAAAAAATTAAAGAAAATAGGAGAAGATGAAGAATTAGATAAAATAGCTTCAAAGTATCCTAGCAATATTGAAATATGTAAAAGTTATTTGAAAAAATTAAACAATGAAAACGTAAAAATTGAAGAAAATCAACAAAGTGAAGCAAGTTTATATATAGCAGTAACAAATAAGATTTCAATTGCAAATATTCAAAAAACATATACGAGAATACAAACAATTGCACATGAATGTTTACATTCTGTGCAAGACAGAAAACTATTGATATTTAACTTTGTATTTTCAAACATATATTTATTATATTTTTTTACAATATGTATATTAGCACTTTTTAAAATATTACCATGTAAAATGATGTTTTTAAATATATTATTTTTATTTAGCTTAGTATATTATATGGTAAGAATGTACTTAGAAAATGATGCAATGATAAAGGCAAGATATTTGGCAAAAGAATATATGGAAGAAAAACAAATATCAACAAAAGAGGAAATAAAAAAGCTTGTTGATGGGTTTGATAAAATTAATAAAATAGGAATAAAAAGTATAAATTATAATATGTATTTAAGTATTATTATAAGAATTTTAATTTTTTCTATAATATGTATAATAAGATAAAAAATATAAAAATAAAAACTTCCACTTAGGAAGTTTTTTACTTTAATTTGTTTTATCATCTAATAATAAATTTAAGATTTTAGGATAAATCTTATTAGCATTTTTATTCCAATTATCAACAATACGTTTAGCTCTATCTCTTGAACCAGCAAAAGTTTTAACTTCAAATATTGTTTCGTTATTTTCAATTACTTTGCATTTTATAGTATAATCATTTTCATTTTTAGGAATGAATTCAGCAGAAATAGATGCTGCTTGTTCAATCATATGAAATTCTTTTTCAAATATGTTATCAGCCTTAAGTTTCATGATTCCAGGCAATATATCTTTTGTAAGAGTATATGCATTTTTTCCATCAGAAGTTATTTTTATTACTGATTCTTCCTCTTTTGTATAAGTTCCTACTAATTTGGAATCAATTAAATCTGTTAATAATTGTTTAAAATAAAAATAATTAATTTGATTAATAGAAGTGATAATTTGGAATAAATCATCTTGTTTTATATCTTTATCAATTCTATTTAGTATATATAATATTAACACTTTATTTTCAGCCAAAGTAGTAGTATTATTTGAATTTGAACTCATAAATAGCACTCCTTACTTTGATTTTTGCTTATTATATCATAGTTTATTATAAAAGTAAATATTTAACAAAAACATAATGGTTATAAAAATTGCATTATGGTGACTTATATGGTATAATAGAAAAAGACACTATAAAATTGCGGATAGTTTATATCTGCACAATTATCTTAAGGAGGTAAATAAATATGAGACTTGGAGACAATTTAACAGAAATTATGGAACATGAGGATGTTTCTATAGAGGAACGGAGACTTTGTGTAGTTCAGTTCCATATAAAGAAAAGTGGCTGGGAAGCTCCACATGTCCACAAAAAATCATTTGAAATGTATCAAATTGACAGTGGAAAGGCAAAAATCATTCTTCAAAATAAAGAAGAGAAAAAAGAAATTGAGATCTCTTCTGAAGGTATTGATTATTGCATCATAGAACCTGGAGTGGAACATGCAGTATATTTTGAAGAAGGTACTGATGTGACCGTCTACAGATTTCCACGTAAAAGAATGGTTTCTGTGATTGATGATACATTTTCGACGCAAAAGTTGAAAAGTATCTAAGAAAAGTAATATTTATTTATATGATGTACACTGCCTATATAAGGCAGTGTATTTTTTAAATAATAATCATAAAAGATGCTTATTAGCTTAATTTTATTTTAATAAATTGTAGTATAATAAAAAAACAACTTAGACTGAAAAAACTTTACATAATTATTAAAAAGTGATATAATAGTTTTTATAAAAAATTTAAAGGGAGGAATCTTAGAATGAAAGCTAAACTTTTAAGTGTGACTTATGAACCTTCAAATTCAGTTGAAGTCCAAGGCAGTTATGAAAAAACGGAAAGATATACTCGAAAAGGATATTATACTAAAATATCCCGGAATGGGTATTATCTTTTAATTAAACCTGTAAGGGTTTGGGTAACTGTTGGAAACGAAACAATAAAGCAAACTTTTAATTTTAAAAGAGAAATTTGCGAGTATTATGGAAAAACAAGAATTTCCTTTAAGTTGCTCGAAAGATTTCAAAAAGAAGCTGAAGAAGGAAAAATTTTATTCGAGTTAGATTCTGATAATTCATGTAAGATAATTTCTGCATGATACAAAAAAGAGATAGCTTACTTATTTTTAAGTAAGTTATCTTTTTTAACTTTAAGGGTATAACCCGTGGATTGTTATTATATAGAGGATTGAAATTTGATTTTTTTAATGATTTAAATAATTTTTAGCAATTTTATATTTTTCTGTATCTTCTACCATCTATTTTTCCTTTTAAATAGGTTGTTAACTTTTCACCATTTATCAAATTTTCCTTTTGTTGCTTAGTAAGATTTTTTATTTGATATTCTAGTTTACAGGCAAGGGATTTGCTGTTGCTTTTCCATGCAGCTTCTAATTTTATTGCATTGTGTGATTTGGTATATTTTGCGCCTTTTTTACTTTTGGATAAATGTTCATTTATTCTGTTTTCTAAGTTGTTTGTCATTCCTGTATAAATAGAGTTATCTGAACATCTTAACATATATGTGTAGTACATTTTAATTCTCCTATATTTTGTATGTTGTTTTTATTATATCATATAAATTTGTAAAATACACTATGTTGTATTGGTGGGATTGATAGTTTATTTGTTTGAAAAATTGATTTTTTAGATTTTACAAGACAAAATTCGACAAAATATACAATAATATGATGATATAATTTAAACATAAATAAAATATAGGGGGAATAATATGAAAAAAATAGCTAATTATATAAGATATATTTTTGGAGGTTTTTGTGCATTATTATCTATAGTATGTTTTAAAGAATCTTTTTTAGAAGGATTATTTTTTCTATTATTTGGAGTAAGTTTCTTTCCAGTGATATACAAAAAAATAAATAAATTTAAGAAAATATCAATAGTATTACCAATTGTATTATTTATATTATTTGGAATATCAATACCAGAAAGTTCAAAAAATACGCAAGATATACAAAATAATCCAGAAATAAATCAAGCAACAGTTGAAGAAAAAGAAATAATTCCAATACAAGAATTAAAATTTGAAGAAACAACAGTAGAACTGGATATGAAACAAAATAAACATATAAAAGTTATAATTAATCCAGACAATACAAATGATAATATTGATAGCATAGAATTTAAATCAAGTAATGAATCTGTAGCAAAAATTGAAAAATATAATACTAATACTAAAAATAATGAAAAATATGCCCAAATAATACCAGTAGGGGAAGGCGAGTGTGTAATATATACTCAATTTGGAGATACAATAAAGAGCAATGAAGTAAGTGTAAAAGTAACAGATAATGATAGAATTGAAAGGGAAAAAGCAGCAGCAGAGCAAGCACAAAAAGAGGCTGAAGAAAAAGCAAAAGCTGAAGCCGAAGCAGCTAAAGTACAAGCACAAGCGGCAGCATCAACTACAAGTAGTAAACAAAGAAAAACAACTTCAACTACAAGTTCGACAAGTAAAGCAAAAAGTAAAAGTACGAGTTCAAAGGCTTCTTCAAACAAAAGTTATGGTCAAAGTGTATATGTAACTCCAACAGGAAAACGATATCATTATTCACCAACTTGTGGTGGAAAAAATTCAACAGCATCAACTTTGAGTGCTGCTCAAGCTAGAGGATTAACACCTTGTAAAAAGTGCGCAAGGTAAAGTTAAAAATATAGACAGGAAAAATATAGTTATATTATGCAGTATAAAATCATATAACAAAAAGTATTTGCTAGATTTTGGCAAGTGCTTTTTTATATTTGGATAAGGAATTTATTTACTTAGCATGGTTGTGCGACTATAATATGAATTTGAGAAGGAGTTTTGGTATAGATATATTGGAATTATATATAGATAATGGTATAATTAAAAAAATGAGAGGAGTTGTTTATATGGATATAACAATTGATGTTGATGATTATAAGTTAAATGTAAGAGCAGCAGGGGTAATGATACATAATGGAAAAGTATTGGTTCATAAAAATGTTAATTCTGATTATTATGCTTTAATTGGTGGAAGAGTTGAAATAGGAGAGAGTTCAGAAGATACAATAAAAAGAGAAATTAAAGAAGAATTAGGAAAAGATATTAAAATAACAGAATATATATCAACAATTGAAAACTTTTTTGAGATAAAGGGTTCAAAATATCATGAGATAATGTTTGTATATGGAATAGAATTTATAAATGAGGAAGATAAAAAAATAGATTATGTTATGAAAAATATTGAAGGAAAAGATTATTTACAATATGAATGGATAGAGTTAGATAGAATAGAGGAGTATACGTTGTTGCCAAAAGTGTTAAAAGAGGTTTTGAAAGAAAATAAATTTCCAATTCATAGAATAAATGATGAGCTGCAATAAAGGTGAATTCTTGGCATATATTTGATGTGATAGCCAAGAAAAAATAGGAGGAAGATGAGATGAGTTTGAAAGAAAGCAATGAAATAACTGTAAAAATAAAAGAAAAGCTGTATAAATTTTATCAAATAATAGAAGAAAAAGGATTTAAGATTTGTGATGAATTTTCTATGAATGATACATATTTTATACCTCAAAATTTGAACTTGGATAAAATGACTACAAGAAAAATTTTGTCCAAAGCAATATTAGTAAGAGAGATTGAAGACAAAACATTTGGAAAAATGATTAAGAAAATAACATTTAAAATCAAAAACTTTGATGAGAATGGAAGTATACTAAATCAAGAATCAATCAATTGTGATGTTCTAGATATAGAAGATGCTAAGAATTTATTAAGAGCAATAGGTTACCAAGAAATTATGTGTATAAGAGAAGATGATGTGGTTTATAAAAATGGTCAACTTGAGTTGGCTATAAAGGATGTAAAGAATGGTGATAAATTAATAGAGGTTGAAACAGAGGAAAGTGAAGAATTAAATACGATAGATAAATTGATTAGAAAAGTTAATGAATTAGATATACCTATTTATACTGATAATTATTTTGTTAAGAAAGCGGAGATAGAGCTGGATAAGGTGTTAAAGGATTGGAAGAGGTAGATAGTTATTTGCTCATAACTCTAAGGTGAGTTTGAAATAATTTTACTTTATAATTTTGATTTAATCGCTACAGCTTGAGTGGTTGTGGCGATTTTTTCTATTCCTCAATTAGTTAACAATAATGACTAAAAATAGGCGTTTTATGTGAAATTGGGGAAAAGTTGGGGAAGAAAATTTCCCAAAACGTTTATATTTCTAATAAAAATCCAGTAAAAGACTATGGGAAACCTAATTTTAAAAATAGTAGTCTTTTACAGAACACATATAATCGTTGGAACAAAATTAAAAATTTTGACAGCGATTTATTTTTATCGTGAAAAGTCTAATGACTTTAGTGAAATCTGAAAAAAGATTTTAGACTAATTTTTGTTGTGGTAGTAGCAAGTTTTCTAAAGCATTTCCTGCATTTCTATTATGAGAAATAATAGGATGCACATAGAAATTAAATGTTGTTGTAATTTGTGCATGTCCAAGTCTTGCTGCTACAACTGCTACATCAATATTTTGTGATATTAGAAGTGTAGCATTTGTGTGTCTTAATCCGTGAAAATTAATTACAGGTAGTCCTATTTGACCAACATATTTTACAAACCATTTGCTTATTGTAGAAGGGTGCATAGGTTTGCCATCAGATTGTACAAATAACCTATTAGAATCAGTCCATAATTCACCACAGAACGATTTTTGTTCATCATACCATAACTTATATTGCTCAAGTAGAGAAACAACGAAATCTGGAATTGCAACTTCTCTGATAGAACTTTCTGTTTTAGGTGTTTTTGTAAATACACCTTTGTCAGCTAAATATTGACTAGAACGATTTATACTAACAATTCCTGTTTTTAAATCAATATCTTGCCATTCTAATCCCATTAATTCGCCTAAACGAACACCAGTAAATATTGTAAGAATGATTGCAACTTTATATTTTATTTGATCTTCACCAAGTAAGGATAGATTGTGTAATAATATTTTACATTGCTCATCATCATAGTATCTTCTTTTTGGCTTTCTTGCTTTTGGTGGTTGAACACGTTCAGCAGGATTAGATATAATTAGTTGCCAATATACTGCTTTATGAAGCATTGCTCTTAATAATCTGTGATGTTCTAATATTGTTTTACCAGATAAGGGTTTTAATGTTTTCTTACCATTGTTCCCTTTTTTTCTAACTAACTGAGTATCTCTACTAAGTAAATCATAAAAATGCATGATGTCAGTTGGTTTGATTTTGTTAATATAGAAATGTCCAAAGTAGGGTAGAAGTCTTGTTTCTAATATTCTACAATATCTTTTGTATGTTGATGGTGCAAGTTCTTTTGATGCATATTCTCTTTTCCATATTTCTGTGAATTCAGAGAACTTTAATGATTTGCCTTCTACAAACATTCCATTTTGAACATCAGCCACGAATTTTGCTAGTTCTATTTCGGCTTCTTTTTTGGTTCCGTGTATTGTTTTTGTTTTCTTTATAGGTTTTCCTTGCAAGTCGTATCCTGCAAGACATACTAGTCTGTAACTATTTTTTCCTCTTTTTTCAATACTCCCAGCCATTACCTTTTTCACCTCCTTTCAGGCATAACTATGGGTGGGAGAGGATAAATTATATCAGATTATTGCTATCGTAATAAAAATCTTTAAAAGATATATAATTGTGTCTAGAAATATCTAAACCAAGTAACTTATAGATATTCAATAAAATAATATCTTGTATGAAATATGAATACCAAAATTGTTGGTCATATGTTAAAGGTTTAGATTTTTGCTTTGTCTTATAATGAATATAGTGAATTCTGGCAGATTTTATATTTTCAGAAATTTTATTGATTTCACTATCTGTAAAGTTATATATTTCATTAACATTAGTTATTAGGGATTTTACCATATCAATATAAAAAGGATCATCACAGTTTGCTTTTTTTATCTTACTTAATGATAAAGCAGCGTCAAAGTTATAATTTCTAGAATAATATTCTAACATAGTTGTAGCGTTGATGAATCTGGTTAAATTAGGTACTTTATATTGAGTTACATTATAGTATAACTCAAGTAATGGATATAATTGATTATATTGTTTTATAAAGTTATTATAAATTACTTCTATATTATTTATATTTTCTATTTTTAAGCATCTATGAGAAAGCATTTCTTCTAAATCAGCATTTTCTAAAAATTCATCATTATTATTGCAATCAAATAATTCTACGGCATTGTCGTTTATATAGATTAATTGTTTTTTTACATATATAGGCTGCTTTAGTATAATCATCAGAAAATTTCTAAGCATGTATATGTTTTCAAGTGCTTTATTTATGTTTATAGGTCTAAAATGATTAAATTCTACTTGTGACATTCTATTTACCGATAGAGAATGCCTATTTTCTTCCATACTACAATAAAACAAAATATTCATGAAATAAGAAGAAGTATTTATTTTATAATTATGAGTATTTGAATCATAATTAATAGTTTTCAAATCAGACATTAGAGATTTTCCTTCAAAAAGTAAATCTAAATTCTTATAAAAAGCGGAATATTTTGTGATTTTACTTAATGAAGTTTTAGATAAATTTTTGTCAAGTATTAATCTATCAATAATGAAGTTTGCGGTAGCATTTTCAATTGTATCTTTAGTACAATTCATACTGCTAGAAATTCCGATATTTATACAGTTTATGAAAAAGATTTTTTGATTATTAAATAAAAACTTTCCCAATATAATATCATAGTTTTTATCTAAGTTTCTCCATTCACTAATATTTTTAGTCATATTTATTTTTAATATTAGTCTATTGTTATTTACAGCTAAAATAGCATCATAAATTTTCTTTTTAATAGTTATTTTTATAGATAAATTATTAAAATCTTGCCATTTTCTAAATTCATAAGACATAGATATTACCTCCTATTTATTTTTATCCAACCATTTATCAAATTCATCATAAGTTTTTTGCCCATGTCTAATGTCATTCATGAATTGATTAGCTTCTTTCTTCCACTGTTCATAAGCTTCTCGAGAATATATATCAGGATGTCTACTTAATAGAGTAGCTTTTTTTGAATATATACTTCTATATTTTCCATAAGCAGGTTCCTTTGTTTCTTTTCTTTTTTGAGATAGTTGATTTCCAACATCTTTACAACTTTTATTTTGAGAATAAATGTTATCACAATAATATGTGTTTGATTTAGTTGTTGTAAAATATCTATGACAATTTTTACATTGTCTAATCATGACAGCATTATTCAATACAATATTATATAGAAAAATATAAAACATAGTATATATATTAGTAGTAATAATACCATAACCACTACAAATTTTTGAACCGTTTGCATCGAATTTTCTGATTTTTTCTATTAATTCTGTAGTATCTTTATGTTTTAAATATTCTAAATCTGTAGAAGGATAATAAAAATTAAATAGTCCTTTATGATAATAACTTTGCGAAAAGTCATCTAAATCTTTATGATTTTGTTCATAGAAAACATAAAATTTCTGCTTTAAAGTAAGAGATTCTAGAGCTTGACTATTATTATAACCATATAAAAAATCAACGAATTTTTTAAATAGGTTTTGAATTTGAACAATATTTTTTCTAGAATTTTCATAAACTTTTACGGCAAGTGAAATTATTAATTTTATATCTGTTAATTCGTCTATTTCTAAATTTTCTAAATCTTCTTCAGACAAACTATCTATAAACATTCCAAAATATTTTGTAAAAAATACAAAAAAATTGTTAAATTTACTAAAATCAAAATTTAAGAATTCTGCTAATGTTTCTCCACTATAATCAAGAATAGCATTTGAATCGATAACTAAATATCCTGATAAATTATCTATATCATCATCAGTAGTTAGGCATCTTAATGCATTAGGAGCTTTATAGTCTACATCAAAGCATTTAGCCTTATATTCTTTTGCAAGTTTTTTAATTTCATCATCAGAATTTAATTCAATTACTTTAGCTAAAAATTCATTATCAATTTCTTCATTGTGCTTTAATTTTTCTTGATCTTCTTTGCTATAGTTTTCAGATATATATTTCTCTGTATCATCTGCAGAATTTACTCTATCAGAAAAAGCAACAGGAATACGATATTTATTAGGTGTATATAAAATTGATTTTAGTTCTAATCCTAAAAGCTTACCATCTATAAGCGATGTAATTTTTATTTCTTTATTAAAGTCAGTTCTTTTCATTAATTTCTCCAATCTGACAATTTATTTTATTAAAGTCTTAAAAACTATTGTTTTCAAACTTTAATAAAATTCAAAAATAGTCTTTACATTGTTAACTATTGATATTATAATTCAATTGTTGACAAAAGTCAATAGTTAAATTCAAAAAACAGGGGGGGATAACTATGGAATTACAAAAAGTACAAAGAGCGACACTAACAATGAAAGAAGCAGCAGAGTATTTAGGAATATCTTATTGGTTAATTAATCAATTAGTAAGAAGAAAACAAATACCATGCTCAAAAGTTGGTGGAAAATTTCTATTTAGAATTCAAGTATTAGACGAATATCTAAGTAGAAAAGAAAAAGAATCAATTAAATATTAATTGAAAGAAAGCGAGGAAAGGAGGCTATGTATGAAATACCGTGGTTTAAAACAGAAACTACAATATTTTCAAACAGGAAAATTCAAATAATTCTAAAACTTCCTGAAGGAGACACTTATTTTAGAGTGTGGATTCAATTAATTGCATTAGCAGTTGAATGTAATAATAGAGGAAGATTAGAAATTGGAACAAATAATCCAATGACAATTCAAAATTTTTCAAAGATTATGGGAAAATCTAATAAAAAAATTGAAAAAATTTTGAAAAAGTTTCTAGAATTAGGAATGTTAAAAAAAGAAGGGGAAACATTTCTAATAAAAAATTGGGACAAGTATCAAAGTATTGAAAAGTATGAAAAATATCAAATGCAAAACAGAGAAAGACAAAGAAAATATCGTGAAAAGCATAAAAGTGAAAATGAAAAAAGTAACGTTATTAAAATGTTAGATAACGAAGAAGAAAAGAATACAAAAGATATAGAAAATAAAAAAGAAGAAAATATAAGAGAGGAGAATGAAAATGGATTTA